>Ga0209475_10001349_pt1 | contig 31822 bp, 25 predicted proteins | sample tdDd471_FD_187128 | JGI IMG/M metagenome (GOLD analysis project Ga0209475, IMG submission 187128) | Marine sediment microbial communities from the Atlantic coast under amendment with organic carbon and nitrate - tdDd47.1 (SPAdes)... | ecosystem: Environmental > Aquatic > Marine > Coastal >... | reverse complement strand
CCTTTCTGAAATTGACAACAAGGATCAGGAGATTATTGATAAGCAGGTCGATATTGAAAGTCTGAATGGCGAGCTTGAGTCAGTCAAGAGACAGAAAGAAAGTCTTAAAGAGGAACTGGATAGTTCCGGTAAAACTGTCGAGCAGCGTATTAGAGAGCTGAACTCGAAACTGGATGAATCTGAGAGTATGGCTGCCGATGCTGCCAAACAGGTGGCGGAGCTTAGTAGTGCACTGGATGAGAAGACCGCAGCTTATGAGAACAGGGTTTTTGACCTTGAACAGGAAGTTAACCAGTTGCGTCTGACCAATACCAAAAACGAGGATCGTGTTTTAAAGGCTTTCCACAAGATCAAGGCCGATGCCGAACTTCGTGCCAGAACCGAAAAGGCTCTGACAATTGCATTGCAGATACTGAATTCGGATAATTAGAAGTAACTCAGTTTTTCTGACTGAAGATACGGATAATCGCATCCGTGTCAGTCAGATCACTTACCACGGTACATTCGCCGGAGTTTAGAAGTTCTTCCCTGCTGGTGTGTCCGGTTGTAACTGCCAGACAATTCACGCCTGAGGCATTGGCGCAATTCACATCGCCCACCGAATCACCAATAATAAAAACATTATCGGGTTCGAATGTTTGTTGATAGTGTTGCTCTGCTCTGTTGATGGCAATTGGAACCAGCTCTGCCCTGACAGCTGAATCTGATGCAAAACCACCTACAGGAAAATAACGATTAAGATCGAATGGTTTTAACTTTATCCGTGCGCCACGTTCTTCATTGCCTGTGACCAGAGCCAGAAACATGTTTTCCATTGCCGAGAGTTTGTCCAGCAGAGTTTGTACTCCATCATAGATTAACCAGTCGGTCTGATTCTTTTGATCTTCGTCAAGTCTGTCAAGATAATGCTTCATAAATGGCTGGTAAATCTTTTTATCGTAGGCTTGATTATTCACTGCGAATAGTTCCGGCACGATTAGCGGGTCTGTTTTTCCATCCGGGCTAATTGGGGTAATTTCCCCTTCATGGCCGGTGAATTTTCGGAAGGCTTCTTCCATGATTCTCAGTCCGGCTCCACCGGTTTTAATCATGGTAAGATCAATATCGAAAAGTAGCAGTACTGGCTTCATGATTATATTCCTACATTGCCATCACTATTGGTATAACGACAGGTTTTCTTTCAAGTGTTTTGTTGAAATGTCTTCTAAGTACAATACGCATTTCTTCTTTCACTTCGTCAAGGTCTGCCTGTGTCTCCAGATTCATACTGGCAAGAGAATTCAGAACTTTCTTCTTGCCTTCTTTTAGGGTGTCGTTGGCGTCATCTTCAAAGATGAACCCTTTGGAGATTAATTCCGGGCCGAATAAAACTTTACCGTTGGATTGTCTGATAATCAGAATGGCTACCACAACTCCGGTCATGCCGATTTTTCGTCGCTCTCTTATGGTATCAGGGCCAACTTCACCAACTCCGTTACCGTCGACAAAAATTCTTCCGGTTATCACTCTGCCTACTGGGCAACAGCCGTTATCGTCAAATTGAATGATATCACCATTTTGCGATAGCAAAACATTGTCGGGATCTACTCCGCATTTTACCGCCAACTCTCCATGAGATTTCAGCATGTGAAAGTCGCCATGTATTGGAATGAAGTATTCTGGTCGGCAAAGGTTTATCATGGTGGCAAGTTCGCCTGCATACCCATGACCTGAAGTATGGATTGTGGAATTGCGCTCGTAGTATACCTTGGCACCGTGCATGGAAAGGTGGTTGACAATATTCGAGACAGAGCGTTCATGGCCTGGGATAATTCTGACAGACAAAATTACTACATCGTTTTCGTGCAGATGAATATCCTTGTGGTTATTCATGGCGATGCGCGAAAGAACCGAGCGTGGCTCTCCCTGACTGCCCGTAAGGATTACCAGAACTTCATCGGAGGGCAGGGCGTCTACCTGTTTGCAATCCACAAAAAGTGAGTCCTCGGCTTGAAGTAGTCCCATTTCGCGAGCTATACCGGTGCTTCTTTCCAGACTGCGACCAGCGATGTGAACTTTTCTGTTGTACTTTGCAGCCAGTTTAAGAGTTTCGTTGATTCGTGGAATTGAAGACGAAAACAATGAAATGAAAATTCTTTCTTTAGTTTGGCTTAAGATTTCTTCCAGCTCATCTGTTACTTCTGTTTCACTTCTGGTAAATCCCGGACTTTCCACATTTGTGCTATCGGATAAAAGAGCTAAAACGCCATTGTCTCCAAGTTTGGAGAAACCGGCGTAGTCAAACATTTTGCCGTTTACCGGATTTGAATCAATACGAAAATCTCCGGTATGTACAACCATGCCTTCAGGTGTTTCAATGGCCAGCGAGACGCTTTGACAAATACTGTGGTTTACATGCAAAAAGGAAATGTTGAAGTTTTTAAAGTGAATAGTGTCACCGGCGTTTATTTCATGCAGCTTCTCGGAGATGTTTGGAAGTTCGTGCTCTTTCAGCTTGCTGTCAACCAGTTTCAAAGTAAACGGGGTGCCGTATACGTCCACCGGAAAATCGCGCAGGAAAAACGGTGTGGCACCGATGTGATCTTCATGTCCATGAGTCAGCACCAGAGCCTTTACCATGTGTTTATATTGTTTTAAAAATTCCATATCGGGAATGATAAAATCAACACCCATCAGTGAAGCATCAGGAAACATTCCGCCACAATCGACGATAATTATTTCATCGTCGTAGCGATAGGCCATCATGTTTTGGCCGAATTCACTGACTCCTCCAAGTGGAATAATATGCAGAGCTTGCTCTGACTGCCTGTCTGGCTGGAAATAATCCGGTAATTGTTCAGAAAGTGGATTCTGGTTAGTTTTGTTCATTTTCTCAACCTCACATTACTTCCTGGATGGTAGCATGGGGCGCATGGTGCGTTTTTTCTCAGCCGGATTCAATTCTTCTGCGCGTTTATAGGCGGCTTTTGCTTTCCGTAATTTTCCTGTGCGTTCGTAAAACTTGCCAAGTTTATGGAAAACCCATCCTGCATTGGGCTGGAAAGCTATCAAGTGTCTTAGCTGTTTTTCGGCTTTATCATAAGCTCCCAACTCTTCATAGAGATGGGCCAGAATTGAATGGAGAAAAGCATTGCCCTTCTGATTTGATAACAAAATGTTATATTGACGGGCAGCTTTGTCATACAATTTCTGCCGTTTATACAGATTTGCAAGCCTTAAGTTGGCTTCCTGATATTCTTTTTTCAGTTCCAAAGCTTTGCGTAAAGATTTCTCTGCTTCTTCATATTTTTCCAGTTGAATTAGCACACTGCCAAGCATAAGGTGTGAGCGTGGATTCATTGGGTTGATTTTCATTGCATTTTCAAGGGCTTGCATTTCAGCTTGTTTGTCATTATCCCAGAGTGGGTGCAGTATGGCAAGCTCGAGATAAGGCAGATCCCAGTTGGGTACCATCTGTGAAGCTCTGCTGAAATGCGAAAATGCCTCGGACATCTGTCCCTGGGCAAAACTAACTTTTCCTGCTCTGAAATGGGCAATTCCCATTTGACGTTTTTCAAGCTCTTTTTTATTATTGTAATGATGGATTTCTCTAGTTTCCGAAATGGTCAAATGTCTGGTAGGATCCAGACCTGCACATGAGATAAGCATACCACTAAACAGAATCGTCAAAAGTGGCCATCTTAGAAACAACTGTTGCAGGGTCACTAATTTCACTTCACTCTTCCAGCTTCATAATGATAAAAGAACAGTCGAACTGTCCACCCGATTTTGGCGATACTAGCCTATTTCGAGAGCTTTTACAATTGAATTCCCGATAACCTGGTGAATATAGAGTACTTTAAGCTATGTTTTGCCATGTTTATGCAAATTTTAGTAAAAACAGAAGAATCGCAATACTTTTTCTATCGAATGATATTTTTACCCTTGTGAATTTCGTACAAAATTGACATCTTGCGTAAGACAGAATACTATGTAACAATCAAAATTAGTATTTGTAGATAGAGACTCGCACAAAGACATAATGGAAAAAAGATAAATCAAGCAATGTTGGGAAAGGTGGTAGAAATGGCCCCGAAGAATATCATGTTTAAAAGTTTGATTGCCATGATTGCGATATGGTCGTCATTGTTTATTATAGCCTGTGGTTCAGGTGAATCCGAAACAGATGGTGACAACGATAAAGTCTATTGCGAATTAAACACCGACTGTCCCAGTGGAACCTATTGTGGTGACGAGGGTTTTTGTACCAGTGGTGTGGACGGTGACATTGATGGTGATGATGTTACAGATGGTGATACAGAAGCTACCAATGGTATCGTCTTCAGAATGTCTCCCGCAGATGGTGTGATTGATTTTGGAGAAATAAGTCTAGGTTCTGAACCAACTGCAACCATCACCATATATAATGACGGGAACAAAGTTCTGCATTTGCAGGATGCCAATTTCCTCGAACCTTTAACTGATAATCCCTGGTCATTAGTGGGATATGCTCAGGCGGCTATTCAGCCCAATACCTCGTTTGATTTCGAGATTAAAATGGATGCTGCCAGTCTTGGAGAATATTCCGGTCGCTTGCAGATCAGAAACGATTCCGACAACAACAAAGAGCCTGAAGTTACTCTTTCCGGAACCGTTACCGCTCCGGCAGGTGATGCCAAAATAGAATCCGAATTTGACGAGATTGTTTTCGAAGATCATGAGCTTGGAACAAGACCCGTGTTTGAAACGGTGCTGATAGGCAATACCGGTGCTTCCAATTCAACAGTTTATATTACCAGAGTTTATATGGAATCGCAGACATCTGATCCGTTTGAATTGACCCCCGCCGATGAGATTTCTGATATCAACCAGATAGAAATCTCAGGACATAGCTCCTACGGTATTCCGATATGGTTCAAACCGCAGGCTGCCGGTGATTTCAGTGATAAAATTGTAGTCGAATATTACCTCAGCAATGACAGCAATTCCGCCATTATGAAAGTGCCGGTGTCCGGTACCTCCGTTATCGGTTCAATTCTGCTTGATCCGCTGAAAATTGACTTTGGCACCGTTACCAAAAATCAGGAAAACACTATTGACCTGAAGATTATCAACTATAATCCAAATGAAACGATAACTATCAACTCTGTCAGAATTTTCGATGTTGACAACTGGCAGGAAGTATACAGCTTTACCGATCAGCCTGCCATGGTTGAGTTGGAGCCTTCGAAATCACATGATTTCTCAATCACTTTCAGTCCCAAATCCGAAGGAGATTTCTCCGGCGAACTGATGATCAGTACCGACTACAACGGAATGAATTATTACTACTCTATCACAGCTACCGGAGCCGGTGAAAACCAGAAACCGGTTGCCAGAATCGCCCAGAGAGATCATGGCCCGGATATTGTTGGAACCATTACCGGTCTGAGCCCCAACACCGGAATGACATTCTATGGTGATATCAGTTACGATCCGGATGGTGATTCTGCTCTTTTGACCTACAAATGGCATTTGCAGTCTCCCACAAATTCATTGGCACAGATTACACCGGATGACACAGCTTCTAGCGTTGCTGTATTGCTGGATAAAGCTGGTAATTACACGCTGACATTAGTCGTTACCGATGAGCTTGGTGCGGTTAGCACTCCCAAAATAGTGCAAATGGAAGTTGAGGCTGAGTCAACTTCAATTCGTATTGAGGCTACCTATACCGGTATCAGTGGGGATTCGGATGTTGATTTATCCTGGATTATGCCACAGGGAAATATGTGCAACGAAACTACTGCTGCCGGACAATATTGTCGTACAGCAGAAGGCGAGGGCCAAATAATAATCAATGCATGTGGTGCAGCCAGCATTTGTAAAACAGAAACCATCACCCATGCAAATGCCCCGGATGGTAAATATCAGATAAGAGTGACATTTGATGAAGATTGCCCGGATAGCTTGGGTGTTGGTTGTCCCGGAGGATTGTTCAGCGAAAATGCCGATGTTAACATACAGATTTATGTAGACGGCGCACCGTTCCAAACCTTAAGCACAAGTTTGGGTGATGCAGGCGACAACAAAACCTGGGAGATAAGACAAATAAGCGGTGAATGGCAACCACCAACATCCGTGGATTAATTTGCTGTCTCAGTTTATTTGAAAAGAAAGAAGTAGATTGCATATGTATATGCGCCCACCACAAAAAATGTTACTTATACTCATGTTTTTAGTGGTGGGCTTTTTTTCTTCTACCGACTCTCAGGCAGCGCATCCCCTCAGGTTAACAGACTATTCCCCACAGAGCAGAGTCGAGCTGGAAATTGGGTTCGGCAAAATGAAGTTTCCACTAAAGGCGGATTATATACATTATCTGCTGGGTGTGGAGGCCGATGTTTATCGTGGTTTGCATCTTAACATTGCCATTCCGTTTTCAGGTTATAACGGCGCAGAAGGTGTTGACAACTTCATTCGTGGCAATATGCTTTTAGGTTTGAGTTATAAACTTCCTCTGCTTGAATGGCTTAGTGCAGGTTTCGGGGTAAGATTTTATTTGCCAACCTACGAACGGGCAAATTCAATCGACTTCGGTACGGGCATAGACCCAAGGCGGGCAGTGCTGGCTCACTGGCATTACCGTTTCCAGTATGCACTTGAAGACAGTTTTCCCATTGTCTGCGAGATGGCGGTCAAGTTCGAAAAATACAATTTTTTCGCACAGTTGGAAGGAGCTTTCACCTGGGCACCAAATATCAGGGAAAGAGATGGCATAGACCGCAAAGACAACGTGCTTATTTTGCAGTACGGTCTGGGAATCGGCTACGATATTTTGGGCTATGTTGAGATAAATGCCAGCATTACCGGGTTATACGATCCTGCCGAAAATGCCAGAAATATTGGCGATATTTTAGGCTTACCTTACAGCTCGCCAAGATCACTCACCGTTTTCACCGTTGGGCCACGCGTGCAATATAAATGGGCTGTTTTCAGGTTTGAAGCAAACATACCCATAGAAGGTGACTTCAGAAAGATGCTGGAGCCCTACTATCTCTTTGCCTTGCAGGCACAATTCTAGTTTTCTCAATAGCTTTCATTTCTGGTGCAATATTTCTTTGGCCAGCTTCATGGCTTTAGGCGAGTCGTCCATTTTAACGATGCGTTTAGCTACACTAATGATGTTGGCCTCAGTTGTTCCCGCCTCTTTTAACAGCTTTGACATTTTTCGAAGGTTTTCTTCAGGCAAAATACGGGCATAGTTGAAGATCTCAATTGCCAGATCTTCGCTGCATCCCTTTATGCTCTGGATGGCAGGAGTAAAAAGGTCTTGTTTTTGCTCTTGATCTTTAGAAGATCTTACATAGAAATGAACTTCGGCTGGTCTGCTTGGCCAACGCCAGTTTATATCCTGCTTTTGCTGCAAAATTTCTCGAACCTTATAATATACTTCAAAGTTTTTAGACTGCCGATCAATCACCTTAATTGAGTTTGTAAGTGAGAGTGGTTGCTTGCGTTTTTCCTGAAACATTTTCTGTTGTACAAATTCCAGAACGGCAATTGCAGCTTTTGCCTCTAGTTTGAGCAGAGATGTTTCCAGCATGCTTATTGTGGCTTGCTGGTAATCAGGATGGTTAAGCAATTTTGTAAGGGCTATCGGAGATATTTTGCCTGCCTCAAGTTTTACTAAAAGATATTCGGCAGCTTTAGTAGTCAATCCTTCGGCCAGAATGCTTTGCAGCTTTTGCAGGTTTTGCGAAGAGATCCGCCTGTCATTTATGCCTTCGAGAATATATGGCACAGCACGGTTGGCATCTTTTCTAACCCAGTATGGCAAGAGCTCCAGAACCGCAGGAGAGTCCAGTCGCTTTTTAGCCGATTTCAACATTAAGCTGTTAAGTGCATCCTTGTCAGCCTTTTGAAATCCCGAAACAAAAATCTGGAAGCCTTTGGTGTTGCGCTCAATAATCTTAAACAGAATCGTGGCATATGGTTCGTCACCAAGTATCTGGTGCAGAATACTCAACATGTTATCCGTGCCGAGCCTCATGGATGGCAGAAGAGGACTGAAGTTATCTTCTTCATCGGGAATTCTTCCCACTTCTGAAAGCTGTTCCATTAAAGTGTGACAAAGCAGATATTCACGGGCATTTTTAAATGTTGAAATCTGTTCGGTATTCATTACAACAGCTTGTTTTGCGTTTTTTCTGATTTCTGTGTTGAAAGCAGAAATTTCTTTTGCAACCTGTTCAATGTTTTTCCTGCACTCATTTTTACATTGAAGTAGCTTACCGGAGGATTTCATTCCTGAAAACTCATTTTGCAAGAACTTTATAAAGGTTTCATTTTGGCAGTACAGCAGAGAAGAGGCAAATTTTTGCTTAAGATAAAAATGCTTCATGGCTTTGGCAATGTTTTCGGCAATTTGTGCAACAGCCTGGTTGCTTCGCTGACTATTCGGGGTGCCACCTGTTGAAAACTTGAGTCCAATAGCCAGAGACAAATCTCTAATGATGTTGGAGGAAATTTTCGAGGAGAGCGTGTTCAGTTTTCCAAAGTCATTACTTAAGACAATCTCAAGTTTTAAAGCTCTGCCAACAGTATTTGCGGAAACAAATTTCAAGTTGTACAGAAACAATTTTTCATGTTCTACGATTTTAATGTCGGCATCGGCAATATCGGCAAACTCGGGATACTGCTTTGAAAGTCCTTTAAGTTCTTCGATAAACTGCCAAAGTATGCAGCGGGTCAAACCATGCAGGTTACTTCTGTCTATGCCAATATTGGTTTTTAAGGAAATTCGATGTTGTTTATTTTTTTTACCTTCAGCAATTTCTTTATAGGTTTGGCGAAAATGCAGACAGGTTGGCCAGTCGGGCTGAAAAATTTCCTTTGATATTGCTTCTTTAAGCTTGCCTTTATAATTTACTAATTGATATTTGCTGAAATCCTGGTGGCCGATTTCATGGCAGGCAATGTTTTGCTCTGAAAAATCAGCTATATCACAACGGGCATTTATTTCGCATTGTGACATTTCTTTCCACTCGCCTGTTTTGCACGATTCAATATGAGTGCCATCTGTGCAACGCTGATCTTCCTCTTCACAATTGGCTTTTACCTCTATTGGTGGAGCTAATTTTGTTTCTGTCTGACAGCAATTGAGGATAATGGAGGCTAAAAATAAAAAACACGCAAATAGGTTTTTGTTCATTTGCAAACTATCCCAAAGCCTTTTTGTGCAAGGCTCTGATGGTCTCTTCCCAGTAGAAGTTTTCTTCATCGTTCAGGTTTAATCTTATGCCGGCACCGGGTGAGATGTTCATGGATGCGGCCTGTTTTTCATTGATTACATAGCAAACATTTCCGCTGCATAGCATTGGTGTTTCTTTGCCATAAATCGAAATACTTAAATCAAGGATATCTTTAAGCTTGGGTAGCGGGGTATCTTTTAGAATAAGAAAAAGTCCCCCAAAACTTACATTGTTGCACCAGGTAGAAGTTTTTTGTCCGTCTATTCTTAAAGAGACCGGCAAAGAAACATCAAGACGCAAATCGTCCTTCATTTCATGACAGGTTTGTCTTAGTCTTTTCAAAAATGGCACATATTCTTTTTCGATGGGCAAGACTTCGGTTGAAATCTCGAAGAAATTCATTTTTGCTTCGGACACTTCGGTGTGGAGACATTCGGTGACTGTGGCCCAAAAACGGAAACTATCATGAAACGAAGGGTCTCCGGTAATCAGAACCTTATCTCCCTGCTGAAATTCCGAGCTGGAGCGCCAGACCAGTTTCGTCTGGGATGCCTGCATTAATAAAGCTGCTTCAGGCTCTGTATCTTCTGTCTTCTGAATCTCGATACGAAAATTAAAACGAATAGTGATTTCTCTGGCAGATGTCATTGGTTCTCCCTTCGAAATTTCATAACTGATAACGCCCAATATAATAACACGTTTGAAAGTTTTAGGATATTATTTTACATAAAAATGAAAAACCGAATGCTTTCGCATCCGGTTTCTTTAGACAGACTCATCGGTGTATTATTACCATCTATTGTAACCACCACCGCCACCGCCGCCACCGCCGCCATAACGGTTTCCACCGCCATTACGGTTGTTGCTTCTCTCTTTGGCGAAATTGACTTTGATTGTGCGTCCGTTCAATTCTGTCTCATTCAATTCAAGAGCTTTTTCGGCATCATCATCAGATGAAAAAGTCACAAAACCGAATCCACGGCTACGACCTGTTTCACGATCAAGGATAACCTTTGCTTCGGTTACTTCACCATGTACTTCAAAAGCTTCTCTGAGTGCATCATCTCTAATGCCCCATTCCAAACCACCAACATACAATTTGTTCATCTCTTTTCCCTTCACTAAAAAAAAACACTCATGATATGAGCTTGATAACCTCCCATGGTGGAGATGGGTGCTATCAACTCAAATGGATTCCTAACACCTAGTAGGTTGAATTGCAAGGATCTTTTAATTTTTTTTGGTTGCGCTATGCGTTAAGTTTTTAATGTATTTAAACCAGTGGCAGACGAAAATGTTATTTTCGGACTTATTTATGATAAATAATTATAAATAGAACATATTTATTGCTTTTTGTCTGTTGATTGCTACACTTCACGTATTATTTTATATTCTTTAGTAAAATTTGAAATGAGGAGTTGTAGGTGATGAAAAAAACTCACAGAATGCAAAAATACAGTAAAATTTTGCAGGTTTTTGCGTTAATAATGCTGTTAGTGTCAATTATTTCTGCATGTAGCAATGAAAATGACCCTTCCGATGGTGATAGCGATACCATAATTGATGGTGATTTGGATCAGGAAATGGCTGCCGAGCAGGAAGAATCAGGGGAAATGGGAGAAGATTCCGAGCAAATCGAAGAAGATAAAGACAACGAACCTGTAGAAATAGACCCGAATTTGACAGTGGATGATATCATCCTTCCGGCAGTTGAAGAAATAAGTCCTGATCTTCCTTTAGGAGTTCGGGTAAGAGTTGCCACCTACAATATCTATGGTGGAAAATTCATAGATAACTACTGGGAAATAGGAGATTTTCTAAAGACTCTGAATCTGGATTTGGTTGGTCTGGAAGAATGTCCCAATGAGGCTGTGGAAGAAATAGCTACTGCCGGAGATTTTGAATACACATATGCCGGTGCGGGTGGCAAGGCCATGCTTTCAAAGACTCCCTTAAAAGATAACGAAACATTATATATGGCTGCGGGGGGAAGAAGTGTCCTTCATGCTGTGACCGAGATTGATGGTGTCGATATCTCCTTTTATGTGGCTCATCTGGATTGGGATACCGCAGGTGATGTTCAGTGCAAGGCTCTGTCAGACGAATACTTGAAAAAAGACCCCTATGACAGACTGATTCTGGTTGGTGATTTCAATGATGAAACATATAGCAAACAGATAGGATATCTTAACGAAGCAGTTACAGATGCCGCAACTGTAGCAGGATGGTTTCCGGGAGAAAGAATCAGTTGGCCTTCCTTTGGTTTTGACGATGTTGAAGGCTCGCAGCTTATCGACCTGATATTCTTTAAAAAAGAATTTCCGGCAATCGTTATCGAAGCCGATGTTATCAATCAGACTATTATCCTTTCCGATCATAAACCGGCTTTGGCCGAATTGATGTTTCCGGTGAAGGATGCAGCAGCTTTCAGTGAAGATCCTTACGCCTCATACCGTGATATCTGGCGTGATTTCCCGGCAGAGGTAGATTTGCCTGAAAATTTACTACTTAATCCGGGTGCCGAAGATGGTTTGACAGGCTGGGAGATTTATGGCGATGCCAAAGCTGAAGAAGAGAGACAGCAGCAGACTGCACATTCCGGCAGTAAATTCTTTACCGGTTTCATCGCAGCACCAAATGCAGATACCTACCAGTCATCAGGATCGCAAATTGTTGATATTTCAGATAAAAAAGAGATTATCAACCAGAGGCGGGCTCGCATGTATGCAAGTGCCTATATGGCAACCGGCTACAATCTGATAGATGGTAAGGTTGGCACGGAAACCGAGGGTCTGGTCAGTAATACACCCTTACCCTATGACGAAGGCGAAATAATTATCGACTGTCTCGATGCAGAGGATAATCTTTTACTACGAGCAACATCAAAGCGACGCGACACCCTTGGGTATCATCCCTTTGCCAAAGTTATTGATTTACCTCCATATACTGAGAAAGTCAGATACACCTGGATGAGCCACTTCAAGCATTTCAACGGTGAAGGTAACGATGCCGTGTTTGATGATCTCTATCTTGGTTTTGAAGAACTGGATACTCCTCACAGCATTTTGGACAGAAACCTTGTAATAAATAGCGGAGCAGAGACCGGCGATATAAATGGCTGGCAAAGTGATAGCTGGAGAAGTTTGCTGGATCTGAAGACTTATGGCCTGGGAGTTTATGCCTCTCTTTCATTTTCCGGTAAAAACTATTTTTACGGAGGAGGCGAACAATATCTCAGCAATGGAAAAGAAGGTGTCAGCGAGATTAGCCAGAAAATAGATTTGGCTCAATTCAAGACTGAAATTAACAGTGATTCTATGGCTCTTCGTTGGGGTGGTTGGTTCCGGGCTCTTGGTGGAACGGTGTATCTGGATGGAAAAAATTCCAATGCTGTGATAAAGGTTAATCTTGAGATCTATAATAATGATGAAAGCCTCTGGAATACGGTAGAGTCCAAAACTGTTTCGGCAGCCGAATGGACAAAAGTTGAAAACATGACCAAAATTCCTGCTGGAACATCGGCGGTGCGTTTGGTGATATCCAGCGAGGTCTATCCGGTTTCAACAGGGGCATTTATGGATGAAGTGTATGTAATACCTGTACATCTGGAGCAAGAGCAGTAAAATCTCAAATGAAAGCAAGTGTTTAATGAGATTGAAATTTCTGTTAGCAATATTAATTGCTATGCTGGCCGGCTATCTGGCGGTTCATAACGTTGACTGGCCGGCTTTCACTGAGGCTTTTAAAAAGCTGGATTTGAAGATCTGGCTTTTGGCCCTGCCTCTGTATCTGGTGGCTCATCTTGTCAGGGCCCTGAGGTGGAAAATTATCCTTGGCCCCAGTATAAGTGTTAGTTTTAGCAGACTATTTCCATACATTATGATCGGTCGGGCTGTTAATGACATGATTCCAACCGGAGCGGGAGAGTTTTACCGCTCCTATCTGATCTACAAACGTGATGGTTTGCCCTACACCAATTCTCTGGCCAGCATTCTGGTAGAGCGCGTTTTCGATGGCCTGGTTCTAGTGGGTATTCTGGCGGCGGTATTCTGGATCGTCGGCATTGAACACGAGATGGCCTTAGGTATTCGTACCATCGCGCTTGTTTTTTTCTCCTGCATAGTGGTTGTGGTATTGGTTTTTGTGAGATTTCCACTGGTCTTTAAAAAGATTGTAAACCCGCTGATATCAAAACTGCCGGAGAAGATCTCCAGTTTAATTGACAAAGGCTTCGACGATTTTATCGGTGGATTGCAGGTTTTCAAATACCCGTATGTCATGCTGTTAACTACGATGTTGACGTTTTTAGTCTGGGCCTCTGAAATTTTCTTCTACTACACACTTATGGTGGCTTTTAATATCCAACCGGAAATCTGGTGGGCCGCCTTAACCATTGCCATTGCCTCGCTGATGGTGGTGGTGCCATCTGCTCCCGGTTATGTTGGACTCTATCACTGGGCGGTGGTGCTTTCTCTTGGCATTTGTGGTATAGCAGAGAGCAGGGCACTTGCGGTGGCCGTCATTCTGAATATTACCGATCTTGGTATTACCTTCTTTTTAGGTTTTGGTTTTATGCTGAAAATGGGACTTGGTTTTTCCAGCCCCAAGAAGCTGGAGCAGGAGTTTAAGCAAGAGGACGAAAAGATTAATGTTTAAGCATGGTTCTATATATATTGCTTTGTTGATAGCAATGCTTTTGCTAAGTTCCTGCATTCCTCAGTGGCGCAGCAGACTGGCCTGGCTTGAGCAGGAGAGGTGGTCAAAATACGACAGGCTTGCCTTTGTAAACAAATCTCCCTGGACAACATTCAATCGTGCAGAAGTTCTCGGTTTAAAATCCTCCTCAAAAGTTTCTTTGGGTGTAAATGCCAGCTGGTTGTCCGGTTATTACATTGCTGCCCGCAAAGAAGTCTTGAGGGAAATGAAGACAGAGACAAACAATCTGCTGGAGTTCAGTCCAAGGTTCGTTGAAGATAAAAATTCCCCGGGCGAATATCTCCGGGTGAAGGGCGAGCCACCCTTTCCCCTGACACACCAGACTTTTGTAGTAAATCCGGACTTAAAGAACAATGGGGGGTTCTGGCCCACAGGAGTGGAAGCCTCGGAGATGGCATATCGCTCAATGAATATTTTACCACCCGATAAAACTCAGGTGCTGTTTGATCTGGACGATCATATCAGCTTCAACGAATACATCATTATCGAGTTGTCCATTTTGCCGATAATTGCAGAAGCCAAACCCGAAGACGAAAGAATAATTCCGTGTATTAATCAGCTTTTGGGGCAACTGCTTTTAAGGGGTGCTTCGCTTTTGCGTGATGATGGCGAAACTATTCTGTCCGAACGCAGTGTAATACTTTCGGCCGATATCAATCAGACATTTAACAACAATGCCTTCAAGAGACATAAAAAGGGTTCTTTGATTGCTGCGCCCTCGGTGGTGCGAATTCTTTTTAAACGCCAGCTAAAAGGCAAATCCTGGTTGCGTGAGAACGAACGAAAGATCAAACTGATGCTCTCGCTTCCCAAAGGAGCAGTTGACAGTTGTGCGATAAATCCTGCAACAGGTCTAGAGTTTCATCTGAACTTTGAGTTTGACTTGATGAAAATGAAAATCGTTGGCCCCTCCGGTGTTTAGTTGTTATTTCTGAGTCATTGTTTTCATTAAAACAGGGTAGGTGTTTTCCATGTTGTACTCAGAAACAATAACAATATTCTGAATATAAAATATTTCACTTTTTTACTAAAGTATTTTCAGTGGGGGCCGAATTCAATATTAGCAAGCGGTACTAAATAGATTATTGTTATTGTACCTGCTGTTACAATTTTGGAGTTGGAGCGGGTCGCCGACCGGCTCCATTTGTGACCAAAAATCGAACGGTTATTTTCCTGCAAGTTAATTTATCGTTCTGATTTTGATAAAGACCTACTCTGTTTTGCAATACTCCCATCATTCAACGGCGGGTCCGTTCAACCCGCCGTTGTCCTTTTTATGCTATCCAAAGAAAAAAAGACGGGCCAGAGCGACCCGTCCATAAATCTTTCAAATAAGATCCTAATCTTTTGTACAACTACCATTATCACAGGAGTAACCGGCACGGCAGTGTGAATTTTCAGAGCAGGAGTTTCTGCAATAGTCATCGTTGAGACACAGAAGATTTTCTGGGCAGGGCTCGTCTTCAGGGTCTCCGGGCCGACAATATGCATCGATATTCTGGATTCCCGGGTCGCAGGTTTCGGCAAAATGCCAGATTCCCTGCCCCACTTCGCAGTACTCGTCCTTACAGATAGTTGGTTCCATCCAGTTACCGGAAGAACAGCGTTTGAACTGGGTTGCGTCCATACAGATTCTATCACCATTGGTGTAGAAGATTGCCGGATCGCCCTCTGCAATGTCTACGTGGTAGACGCAGTTGTCTCTGTCATCGCTGCAATATTTGGCCGAGGCATCAATGTCAAGGCGACAGGCACCAGAGATACAATCGTCATTTTTGCTGCAAAGGTGGCCATTTGGATAGACGATTTCCAGCTCTTCTTCCATTTCATCATCACCATCAATCTCCACATCGCCATCTTCTTCATCACCGTCAACTGGTGGGCCATCTTCTTTGCAATAATCATCCTTTTGCGGGTCGGGGTTGGAGACGCAGCCTTCGCTACATTCGGTGGGACTGATGTAGTTGATTACCCATCCGCAATTGGGGTAGTTACAGTCAAATACAAGATTACAATATTTTTTAATCTCGCCAAGATTATCGGAATCGCACTCCCAGACAGGGTGTTCAACCGTGTTGTCGCGACAGAAGTTTTGAGAGAAAAAGCCATTGCATTTCGGGTCAAGCTGATCACCGGTGCATTGGAAATCTTCCTGATCTTGCTCTTCTTCAACTTCTTCTTCAATCTCAGGCTCAAGCTCTTCGTCATATTCCGGTTCAAGTTCCGGCTCAAGCTCTTCATCATATTCAGGCTCAAGATCAATTTCATCGTCACCATCTTCAATCTGAATTTTGACGCACTCACCTTGTTTGCACTCGTAACCTTGTCCGCAGTTGCAATTGTTTTCATCTTCACTGCTGCTACAGGCAAAAGAGAGGGTCAGAATAAAACTCAGGATAACAATCATGGAAATTTTGTTTACAGCACTCATAATAAATATTCCTTGTAAATAAATGGCGATTCCTTACCGAGTATCGCATTGTAACATAATCATGTTGTTTTGGGCAATATTCGATGCACTTGACTTTGATAAATTTTAAGAATAGTCTGTCGCCCATAAAACTTAAGGAAATGTTGGTGTCTTAAATGTTTTCCCGGCACAAATAAAAGAAATAGATGTGTTGTAAATTATTAGTAAATTCAAATGTTTATAATGAAAGTTGGTTTTAAAATGGAAAATAAAGCAGCAGAAGTATGGGATGGTCTCTCACAAATGGCCGGTGGTAAAGTTGAAATTCCGCCAAAGGTTTTTAAAATGATGGGTGGAACCTTTCTGGAATATTTCGAAGATACCTCTATGAAGATCTCCTTCCCCATTCGCGAAGAGTACGAAAATCCGGTTCATGGCATGTTTGGCGGGATGATTGCTGCTGCCTTCGACAACACATACGGCCCCTTTTCTTATCTGCTGGTCAAAGGGCCATGTACCACTTTGGAGTTGAATGTTTCTTTTGTCAGACCAACATCCATCAAGGATAAGGATTTGATCGTTGAAGTTAATGTTTTATCAAAGACCAAAACACAGCTTCTGATGGAAGGCAAGGCGCATACGCCAGAGGGAAAACTCGTTGCAACCTCTACCACAAGAATGATGATTTTGTTGTAACAGAAGAATAGGACAAAAAAAACAGCCACTTCGCAAAACATGAAGTGGCTGTTTTAATTTGTTTTTCGGCTGTAATTATTCAGTAACAGCGGAGCAGATCCATGTACCATAGGTGATATCGGTCAGTGGAATGGTTCCTGTTGCAGTGGTATCAAAGTCTATGTCGTAGTCATAGCTTGTAACGGTTCCGTCAATACTTACCTTGTTCAATTCCGGTAAAATATCAAGTCCGCCCACCGAACCCGGTACGATTCTGTAGCACCATGTTTCATCATAATCACTCTCGGTGGTTACTCCATCTTTTTCGGTGTAGACAACTGCCACAATGGCAAATTCGCCACCATAAGTGGGGAACATGGTGTATTCTTTGGAAGCCGAAGCTTTGCCACTCTCATCAAATACGACATCGGTAGCGCCACCATAACCGTAAACTTCGGTTTTAAGTTGGATGCCATCAATGGTTACATCCATATCGGCCAGGGCGATTCTTACCATGGCGGGTGCTTTGCTGTGGGTAACGCTAAGCAGACCGGATACTTCGGTGATTGCCACGTCCATATCAATGCCGGTCAAGTCCTTGGTGACGTTGAGATCTATGGAAAGAGGTGTTTCACCAGGATCGTGATAACCAAGCCCGATATGATCTTCATCCAGATTGATGAATCCGGCCACGAAAATCTCTTCCTGTGTTTTCAGGTTTCCAACTGTGTAATTAAAAGCGGTGCTGGTTTCATCGTTATCCAGCATCAAAATAACCTGACTGTCCTGATTTTTGAAGGCTACGTTTGTATCGCTATTATCGGTTGCAAAAATGTAAACACCAATCTCGCCGGCAATGGCTACCGGAAGGTTTAATGTTCCGCTGATTGAACCGAAATTGGGGTCGGCTACGCCAAGATAAAAATGCTGGTCGGTGTAGTCTTTTTTTGCATTGTTGTCAACATCAATTTCAAGTGCATCGTAGGGAGAGCGATAAACCAGAGGAATTGGATTGCCTTCACCCGGGAAAACGTACAACATGGTGTAATAACTGCCGTTTGTCAGGTTTGTATTGGTGTAAGTTCTGGTTTCGCTGTTGGATGCTTCGGTGAAATAAACCGAGTTGGGCCAGTATTCCGGGTTGGTGGTGTCAAACTCGGAGGTTACTACCATAATTCGTTTGCCCTGGTAGGCCGGTGAAAGATGCAGGGTTCCGCTGATGGAACCCAAGTCCGCATTTTGGGCATCGACAAACATATCGGCATCGGTTCTGTCTTTGAAATTGTCTTTAGTGGGGTCGATTTTGATGTATTCCGGGAAGACCGCAAATACATCGTCGTCTTCGTCATCATTGTTGTTTACATCAATATATACCCAGAGATAATAAATGCCTTCTTCAAGTTCATCAAACTGATAGGTTTCTTCAGTTGTACTGGCATTGCCTGTGATCTCAACTGTTTTGACTGCCTCGGCACCCCATTCGGTCATCGGATTAACATCAAACAGCTCTACTTTGGCGTTCCATTCGGAAAGTGCAGCAGAGGTGGTAACCTTACCGGAGATGCTGCCTAATACCTTAGGTTGATCGGCTTCTTCGTCACCATCGACAATATCTTCACTGTCGCCATCGATATTTTCCACATCGTCGCCATCGACTATAGTGTCATCGTCGCCATCTTCACCGGGGCCATCCCATTCAAATTCCGGGATATCCGAATCGCCATCTGCCGGAGAACTGTCACCGCAACCTGATACAACAATAAATGATGCAAATATAATAATCATCGTAGTTGTAATAAATAATTTTTCTGCTATTTTCATTCCCGATACTCCTTTGGTTTGGTCAGAAAAAGTTTATCAATAGTAATATAGAATTCATTCGGTCAAAAACGGGTAAAACTATAACATATTTTATAATTATAACGATAATTCTTGCTGAAAAACTGTAAAATAAATGTTCACTAATTGGTAATGGTGGTGAAAAAAGTTACAGTGTAACATTCAGATAAGCCTTTAAAAAAGAACTTTACTTCCCTGAATCATTGGGAAAATTTAAATATTTGCAAACAAATTTAAAAACGTACCGATATTTGGTATAATAATTCCGTTTTGGACGTCATTGTTTCTGGCGATTTGAAAAGTAGCAAGTTGTATTTCACAACATTGGGCATTATATTTGGAGTTTACCAAAATTGCTTAGAATACCTAAAAAGCACGGGGTCCAGAGAACTTTGGTTACGTTGCTGCCTGCTACTATTCTGCTTCTGCTTGTGTTTGTTCAAATATCCTATGCCTATACACCGATAACGAGAGTGTTTGGGGTGCGCGAAGGTTTCAGTGCTCACATTTACAATGTGGTGCAGGATCCTAACGGCATTGTTTGGATGGCGCAGGATGGTGGTGGTTTAATCGCTTTTGACGGAAAACAGGTTAATCGCTACGATACGCGATCCGGGTTACCCTCCAATTCGGTCAATCAGGTCATGTTGAGCCGTGATTATGATATTTGGGTTTCTCTGTCCGATGGTCCGCCAATCTGGAAATCTTACAACGAACATGGAGATTGGAACAAAACCAAAGCCGGCGATTTTATCGGTTCCAATCACATCATGGAAACTCTCAACGATCAAATTCTAATTGCCACCTCAAAGGGTATTTTTGTTTTGTCGGGCGATAGCTGGAAACTCTGGGAGCCTGCACAAAACAAATTGGTAACGGATACCAATTTCAATTATCTGTTTCAGGCATCTTCCGGCACTATCTATGGCTTGTCCGGTGCCGGGCGCATCTGGAAGCTCTTTCCAAACCAGCCAGCCCTGTTGATGGATCAATCTGCCAAGGCAAAACTTAATATGCAGATTTTCGAGACCCACGACAGGCGCATTCTGGTTGTTGGTCATCGTGATGGTCTTATGGAACTTATGCTCAATGGCGAATTGAAAAAGGCCGAGCCTGAGGCTTCACAATTGCCCGAAGGAGTTTTGCCCTGTTATGTTTACAACACCCGCAATGAGAGACTGGTGATCGGCACATGGGGAAATGGTGTTTACATTTTCAACAATGGCAAACTGGAACAGATTGTAGATAAAAGATATGGTTTGCCCTATGAGTATGTCGAATCTCTCTTTGAAGACAGGGAAGGCAATCTGTATGTCACAGCCATGACGGGTGGATTGTATCAGATTATCAACCTTTCCCACAGCAAGTTTAAGAACATTACCAAAGCTGATGGTCTGCTTGGTGATGTTGTCTGGAACATTGACAGAAACTCGGAAGGAGAGTTGAGGGTACTTTCACACGGAAACCTGCTGACCGAGTTTAAACATGATGGCTCTATTGGTAAGCTGGATCTGCAAACTCTTGGTATTGAAGGGATAATGGTTGGTATTTATTCTGAAACACCCGAACTTACCTGGGTTTACGGAAATGGCGGAGCGCATCTGCTTGATAATAATAATAATGTTATCGACAAACTTACCGCCGACAATTTCCCCTCAAGAAATATTCGTGGCTTGGATAGGGATGAAGCAGGCAATCTCTACATTTTTACCAGTAGCAGAGGTCTGGTGATAAAAGACAAGTCAGGAAAGCTGTCGATTTACGATGAAAAAGTTGGAATGGGCAACACGATTTCTGCAATGGCAATTGACAAAAACGGGCGCTATGTGATGGCCACTGAAGAAGGCATCAATATTTTTGACCCGAAAACTAAAGATATAACGGCAATAAAATCATATGAAGGGATGTCTCTTAAACGTTTGAGTGATGTTGCAATTGATACCGTGGGGCGCATGTGGTTTGCTTCTCCGCGTGGTGTATTTATGATGAAGGACGGTGTAATCAGACTCTTTACTGTTGCCGATGGTTTGCCGAATGACAATATCTATCTGACCGTGGCTGATAAGCTTGGTTCGGTTTGGGTTGGTACTTCTGACGGTGTTGCAAGGATTAACAAAAACAACAAGGTTCTGTCTTTTGGCTACAATGATGGCATGTTGAACCCTGAAACTAATTCAAATTCCGGTTTTCTGGATGAAGATGGAACTGTCTGGTTTGGTACGCCAAGCGGGATTGCAGGAATTAATTCCTCCAATATTCCCCTCAATTTACAACAGCCAAATATTATAATTACCGACATGGAAGTGCTTGGCGAACCGCACGGCGTGCTGGAAAATCATATTGGTAGCGAAAACGATGTCAATATCAAGTTTCCTTCCAATCACAACAGTTTAACCATTACTTACACCTCGCCGCATATGTCATGGCCGAGTAGTATTTCCTTTGTAACCCGTTTGATCGGCGTGAGTGAGAACTGGTCAAAGCCATCGAGGTTCCGACAAATTAACCTGGCCAACCTTGCACCGGATCAATATCGTTTTGAGGTCAAGGCATGCAACAGAGATGGAATTTGCTCTTCCAAACCTGCAAGTATAAGTTTTACTATTGTTCCTCCGTTTTATCAGACCTATTGGTTTCGCACCTTGATTGCCTTTTGTATTATCATGTTTATTTTATTGACTTACAAACTGAGGATGGACAGTCATATAGCGCGTGCGAAGGAACTCGAAAGAATTGTAGAAGAGCGAACTCGCGAGATAAGGGAGATGAGTCTACGCGATCCTCTGACCAACCTGAGAAACAGGCGTTATGTTTTTGAAGCTATGCCTCATTATGTGCCCAAACAGATGGCAGTGGACAATGAAAAGAGAGCGCAGAACTCGAATGTAATCGGATTTTTCATGGTTGACATTGACCATTTCAAAAACATTAATGATCAGTACGGCCACGATTCCGGAGATATGGTTTTAACCAAGTTTGCCAGACTGCTTCAGTCAAGTTTCAGACCACAGGATATTGTTTGTCGATGGGGTGGAGAAGAATTTTTGGTCGTCACTTCTCAGTCCAGCGTTGAGCAGATTAAAATGCTGGCAGAGCGCATCAGGCATACTGTGGCAATATCGGAATTTAAAATTACCGGCACCAGAGCAATCAAGTTGACCTGCTCCATCGGTGTTACCTCCTTGCCTTTCCATGGAAAACCGACAGCACTTGATCTGAAATGGGAAGATGCTATCAGCATTGCCGACATGGGTCTTTATCGGGCCAAAGAAGATGGCAGAAATCAATGGGTAGCCGTGTTGCCCGGTGAAAGAATCCCGCATTCTTACGAAAAGAAAATTTTCCTCACCAATCTTGACTGGTCGGTGACTCACAACTTTATGCAACTTGAATCAGAATAGACGCTACACTATTCACGTTCATCTATTTCGCAACTGCCTTCGTTGCAGGTGGCATTTTCATATTTTGCGCAATCGACACTAATCAGTTTTCCGGCCACGCATACCTTGGCAATGTTACCCTCACAGCTTGCTTCAGCTTTGCCACACTCCCAATCATCGATGTAAAGTTCACAGCTCATCTGGCTCATTCCATCTCTAAAACGTGTAGGTGAACAAACGAAGTCCTCGCTGACAGTATGGCAGTCGTATGTTATGCGACGATTATTGTAACAGTTGTGAATTAAATTACCTTCACAAGAATGCTCTTCGCAAGAAGGGTTGCCTTGGTCAATACAACCGCCATCTAAACAGTCGTAGCCATATTTGGCGCAGTCAATCACTATCGGAACCTCTTTGTAATCGCCCGGGCACCAGAATGCCAGGCTGCCTTGGCAATTCTCTTCCAGGTCATCGGAGCAAACCTCGTCTGCTGTGCCACAGGCTACATTGTGGCCATTTAATGAATCCCTTTCAACGCAGGTTTGATCCACTAGTGAGCAATCCAGAGCTGCTATTTGTCCGGTTCCTGTTTCGAAGTCGTAGTTGCAGGAGACTATCTTGTCACCTTCGCAGTGGGGTTCATAATCTTTATCGCACTCAGTATTTTGAAGGAAATTTACGCAAGAACGATATTCCTCACAGTTGCTTACATCTTTAAGGCAAGTCAGACGTTTCTGGAATAAACCCTTGTTCAAATGATATTCTACGGTCCAAGAATCATCGTTGGTTACATAATATTGATAGCAATCCAGCAATGAGGAATTGTTGCAGGTGGTTCTCCACGGACAATAATTTTCGGCATATTCGAGCATGCTCAATCCATCAGTTTCAGAATCAGCATTGCAGGAAAAGTTCAAACTGGCTGAAAGAAGAATTATTAGTGTCATGTATAGATAATGTTTCATGGTCTCCCCCGAAAGTTAAGAATTATATTTATTCATCGGTTTCTTTAACACCCGATCCTAACATAAATTTTATTTTTGGTTCAATTCAAATTTTGTTCTCTATACTTTGGACAATTGGAGTTTAGCTTTGATGGCACAGATTGAAGATTTAAGTAAAAATTTCAAACAGGCTTGTTTTAATGGCAAACCAGACATTAGAGCACATCCCAATAAAATTATGCAAACAACATCAGATAACATGAGCATATTTATGAATACATGAGAGTACAGCAAGATACTTTATAGTTACATCGGACAACATGAGAGTACTTGAGGCCACATCAGGTATCACGAAGATATATCAGCTGACATGAGGCTACAGCAGGCTACATTTTTCGTCTTTGCTTAACCGTTCCCGGCCTGTAAGTTGCTGTAATGACATCGATATTTGTTCGCCCGAAATCTGTTGGTAAAAATAAAGACAAGTGATTTCATGACCTTGCAGCTATGATAAAAGTTGAAAACCACTAATATTTGGCCTGATTGGAGATAATAGAAATTATTTGGGACGAAAACTTGCTGGTTTTGGGTTGTGAACTATTTAAAGACAATATAATCAGGTGTTTAGCAAATGAAAACTCGGACGGAAAACAGTGCAAATAGGCAGAAAAGACAGAGGATGCCAATTTGCTGGGCAGAAAATCAGACAGCAACGAAAGGCAATCTATGATTTTTTTTTACAACTCATAAGAATGTATTGCACAAAATTTAATCATAAAAATCTCAAATTTCTTGACTTTCTATAACAGGCGTGTTAATTTGCACCAGTACTTAACGAGGTACTGGCCGAAACGATCTTGGCCACCGGGTGGATAGCCCGCGAGCCCAACCATGAAAGGTTGGGTTATTCATTTTTATGACCCAAAGAATTTTGCCATCCTGCCACTAAAAATATTTCCCCCAATCAATATACAAACAAAAACAAACACTTGCTTCGACAAGAAAAATTCGTCTGCAAAGTATCTAAATTACGTTTGACACTGACTTTTAATGTGCGTATTATTGAGGTGAGAGAAGTCAATAAATGTAACGGGCGAGTTGGTTGTTCATCTGTACGGGAGTAACGGGTTTTGTGGAGTACCGCTTGATAACAGGTTGAAATGCTGTGACAAGACCCGCTAGCAGAGTGACTCACCGCGATACAAGATTGACTTGATTTTGTTTTTTGGGGTCTTTGGGGATGAAAAAGGAGGGCAACATGGACGATCTTCAGGTTCAACGATACAGCGCTGAAGTTAAAATTTACATTGCTGCAACTGCTGTCTTAGCCGTGTTAATTGTGGGGCTGGTTTGGTGGAATGCTTCCAAAGATGCGCAGCGTCAGGCAGAACTGGAAGGCTTTTATACCGCCTATCAGGAGCTTGGCAGACACATCAAAGGTAACGTAAAAATTGATGATATCAAGGTTTGCACTGCCATTGAAAAGCCACCGGCGATTAGTGCAGAAGGTACGGATCTGAGTACAGAACAGATTGCGACGCTTGAATCGGAATACAACAAAAAGTTGGTTGTACAGAGAAAGCAGATTGACGACTTTACCAAGAGTATGTCCAAGCAGTACACTTATTTAAGTCAGAATCGGCCTTCCCAGACCAACCCGGAGTTGATGAATGATGCGCTTTTGTTCAGGCTGAATAAAACCTTCAATTCCTTTACTGCCTCACTACAAAGGCTTGGGGAAAGATGTGGCGATTTGACGGAAGATCAGGTCAATATGCGCAAACGTCGTTTTTCAAAATCATTGGCGAGATTTAATGCCAATTTGAAGAATTTGGAAGCCTCTAATAGATAGGATCTGCAATATTTTCCAGGAGGCTTCCTGGCCGTTCGGTGATTGATTAAAAACCAATCGTCGAACTTCACCATAACGAGTTCGGGACGTATGTCCCGGACTCGCTGGTTTATGGGACAGACGCTTTATTCCCCTAAGTATTGATTATCCAAACAGTTTCAGAGTCAGTTGACCCATTTGCTTGCCGTAACGTTTACATTCTTTTATGCCAGAATCGTCCGGTTTGCCAATGGAGACCGGGCCGTAGTGACTGCCATGCTGCAAGCCCTGAACCACCATTCCGTGAACCAGTAAACCCTGCAAAATAGTCATGATAGTTGTTTCGTTGCCACCGGCCACACCGCCGGAAGAAGTGAAAGCCCCACCGACCTTGCCAATCAGCTTGCCAAAGCATTTGATACTGGTGTCAATCAGCTCTTTTGTCTCTGCAGAAAGAGTGCCGAAGTATGTCGGGCTACCGATAATGATGCCGTCGGCTGCCAGTAAATCCTCGTTGCTGGTCTGGCTGACTTCCTTTAAAACAACCTTGATTTTTCCGGCAGATTTTACTCCTTCCAAAATCTGTTCGGCCATTAGCTTTGTGTTGCCGGACTTTGATGAATAGCAAATTAAAATACTTGGCATGTTTGCTCCTTTTGTTGACTCATATTCTTGGTTGAACAAAATATGCATTATTAAAAATTCCGAATTTAAAAATGATATTGGCTTTTTTTAAAAGAAATGTACAATGTTTTTTTAGGCGAATAACAAGGAAAGACCGGAAAAAATGGATAAACGATTCAAGTTACAGGCTTTTTTCATCCTGCTGATGTTTTCGATGATTTCATTATCCGTTTTTGCCGCTGATAAAAGTGTTCCACAGTGCTCTGGCGAGCCTATGGTCGATCTTGAAAAAATTATCCCCGATGCGGTGCTGGACATACGCTACGCCTCCGAGAACAATTTTTTAAAGCAGAAACTCTACCAGAATGCCCGCTGTTTTTTACGACAGAGCGTAGCTGCAAAGTTGAAGCTGGTTGCCGATGATCTGCGAAAGCAGGATTATCGACTGATATTATGGGATTGCTACCGACCACTTTCGGTGCAGCAGAAAATGTGGGAGATACATCCGGTGGCCGGTGAAGTGGCAAACCCCAGAAGCGGATCTAACCATAATCGGGGGGCCGCTGTTGACGTGGCTCTGGCTGATATGAATGGAAAGATTGTGGAGCTTCCCACCGACTTTGATTATTTCGGTAAAAAAGCCTGGAAAGATGCCACAAAAAACATTTCGGCAAAAGCCATCAAGCACCGGACAATTTTACAGCAGGCCATGAAAAAACAGGGCTTTTGGGGAATCAGAAAAGAATGGTGGCATTTTAATACAAACAAACCAAGGCAGTATCCTATTTGCAAGATTGAGTTTTAACTGAAAATTTAACATATAAAATGGAGCACATTATGGAATGCAGAAAACTTGGAAGCAGCGATCTTGAAATCAGTACTATCGGTTTTGGTGCCTGGGCCATTGGCGGTCCCTGGATGTTTGGCTGGGGCGAACAAGACGATGAAAAGTCGATTAGAACCATCCACAAGACCCTTGATTTAGGTGTAAACTGGATTGATACGGCAGCCGTTTACGGTTTGGGGCATTCTGAAAAAGTGGTGGCGCGTGCCATCAAAGGCAGACGCGACGAAGTTATTGTGGCCAGCAAATGCGGTCTGGTTTGGGATGACAAGGGCGTGGTTGATCGAATCCTTAACGCCAAATCAGTCCGGCAGGAGCTGGAGAACAGCCTGCGCAGGCTTGAGGTTGATTGCATTGATCTGTATCAGGTGCATTGGCCCACTGAGGAAAGATATCATCTGGAAGTATGGGAGGAGATGAGTCGCTTTGTGGAAGAGGGCAAGATCCGCTACGCCGGCGTTTCAAATTTCGATGTTAATCAGATGAAACCCTTGCAGGAAATCCTGCCGATAACTTCTCTGCAACCGCCTTATTCAATGCTGGTGCGGGATATTGAGGCGGAGATTTTCCCTTTTGTCAAAGAAAATAATATCGGCATTGTGGCATATGGCCCCATGTTTCATGGCTTGCTGACAGGCAAGTATAATCAGCAGACTCTGGCAAATCTGGCCGAAGACGATTGGCGCAGAAATAATCCACAGTTTAAAGAGCCGCAGTTAAGTATCAATCTGCAATTGGTGGACGGTATTAAATCCATCGCCAAGTATCTTGGAACCACTTCGGCCATGCTGTCCATTGCCTGGGATCTGGCCCACGAGGAAGTAACATCGGCTATTGTCGGCCTTAGAGAAGAAAGCCAGCCCGAGCAGATTGTCGGGGCGGCTGATATTAAACTTTCAAATGATGTTATGCAGGAGATTGCCAGGCTAATTTTAAAAAGAGATGAAGCGATAGCCGCTGTTAATGAAGGCTGATTTTTTGTCCAGCGTACAGTGATGATTTGAAAGGGACGGTGGGTTGTGATTAATTTTTTTTTGTATTGAAAGAGTGTCATGGGTTCGTAGGCCAAACAAATCTTTATCCGACAGAACAATTTATGATCTGGATTTTTGAAGTCAAACAGTCTTTCGACTTTCAGTCGTTGGGCTTTGACACGTTGTAGTGTTGGAGCATGCTAACCATCTTGATTCGTGAGTTATGGTTTATCACGGCCATCCGTCCGTGTTGTAGTAAAATATTTATGGTTTTTTTTACACATCATTCAGGAGGCACAGATGAAGAAGCTGTTAACATTGTCCTTGGTACTGGTATTCGTAACTATTTTATCAATCTCAACCAGCAAAAGTAATATTAAATCTGCCAATGCAGTTTCCACAATATGGTGGAAAGTTGCCCCAAACACCTGCACCATAAATCTGGAAGGAAGCGATCCGGATCAGGCTGCACATGATTCCGATGGAGCCCTGAGTCTAGACTCCGGGGTTAGCGGTTCGCTTAGTATATCCGCATTTTGTCCCGTTTTTCTTCCTCAAGATGCCGCAATGAACTTATTGCGAGTCAGAACTTTTCAAAGCGGTGGTCTACCAGCCAACACCGATGTCAAGGTGTACCTGACAAGACGCTTATGGTCAGGTAGTTTCTCCACCCTTGCAACTGCAGATATGGATGAAGGCGATACTTACAATGATGCATCTTTTTCTTCAACAGTGGATAATGAAGACTATCAATACTTACTTCATGTCTATGTTTATAAAGCATCTACCGTAACAACAATGCCAGAGCTTGAAATGATTTCGATTCGCTACGCCATATAAATCGATCATGCAAGGAGTCTTAAAATGACGATAAATTGTAAAAAAGTGGCAGGTTCCCTGTTGGTTTGTTTTGCGGCGATATTGTTTTTATTTCAACCGGGACATGCCGATAATTCTTGTGACCTGTTGGCTTTTGAAGCAAACTGCTCCATTGGATGTCCGCGAGGATATGAATATGAAGGTGGTTGTCCAGTTTGTGAATGTGCAGATTATCCAGTTGAATTGCTTGAAAACTGTTCGGCAGTCTGGCCCTGTGCCACCAAGTGCGATAACTATGCTATTGATGACAACGGCTGTGTTACCTGTCAATGCGACTCTACGACTGAAGCTGTTGCAGAGAAAGCACAATGTGACCTGTTGGCTTTTGAAGCAAACTGCTCCATTGGATGTCCGCGAGGATATAAATATGAAGGTGGTTGTCCGGTTTGTGAATGTGCAGATTATCCAGTTGAATTGCTTGAAAACTGTTCGGCAGTCTGGCCCTGTGATACCAAATGTGAAAACTATGTTATTGATGATAATGGCTGTGTTACCTGTCAATGCGACGCCACGACTGAAGCTGTTGCAGAGAAAGCACAATGTGACCTATTGGCTTTTGAAGCAAACTGCTCCATTGGATGTCCGCAAGGATATAAATATGAAGGTGGTTGTCCAGTTTGTGAATGCGCAGATTATCCAGTTGAATTGCTTGAAAACTGTTTGGCAGTCTGGCCCTGTGCCACCAAATGTGAAAACTATGTTATTGATGACAACGGTTGTGTTACCTGTCAATGCGACGCCACGACTTAGGTAAGTGGGATGGGTGAATTTTCACCCATCCCTTTCAACGATACTGGATAAGATGGGTAATAAATAATTCATTCCGATGTCTGTTATCTACACTGTCATAACACACCAGCATCAAAACGCGGTTACTCCAACCCAATTTCCGCCAGCACAAAATGATGATCTGAAACGGATGCCGAGTCTATTCGTGTGAGTGATCTGACCGAAGCTTTACCCTTGGCAAAAATATGATCTATCGAAACTTTGATCCCTTCAACCGGATAAGTTGGGGGGATTTGTTTTTGCAAACAGCTTTCTAGCCCTGCGAATCTGAGCCAGTCTTTTTGCCATTTATCACCATTTTTCCAGCCGTGCAGCCTGACAAGTTTTTCGTCCTCTTCGCTTTTCGCTGAGAAAATAGGCCAGGGCTCGTTGAAGTCGCCACCAATAACGGCAGCCTCTTTATCAAGTAGCGGGGCAATTTGTTCAAGCTGTTTTTTTCTGTTGTCTCTGCTTCGGTAATCAAGGTGCGTGTTGCTGATCTGTATGGTTTTATTTTCAGCATAGGACAGTCTTATGCTCAGCAAAACACGTCTCTCGTTTTCGGGCCAGGCTTCTACTTCGGGAGGATTCTTAAGCCAGCTAACTTTTGTGTTGAGCGGTTTCTGCTTGCTTAAAATGGCGATTCCATATTCGCAGTTTTTCAAAACCTCCGGGTAGTCATAGTTGATATTATGAGTGTTAAAGGTTGTAACAGAGCTTAAATGCATGCCAAGTTTTTCAGCCAGAAATTTTCCCTGATTGATATTTGCGCTGCGACTGGAATTGAAGTCAACTTCCTGTAAAAGTATTACATCGGCATTGACCGTCTTGAAGATCTCTACCGCCTTATTCAGGTTGGCGAGGATTGTATTATTATCAAGTCCCGCCTTAGGCATTACCGGGATGCCTGCTGCAACATGGAGATTGGCCGTTAAAACTTTGATGCTCTTTACGGCTTCGGGTTTTGCTTGCTCGTTTTTCATTGAAATCGCCAGAGACGGCAAAGCCATCAAAATGACCAGTAACAATAGCAGTTTATTCTTCACCTATTTTTTCTTTCCATTCTCGGGAGTTTTCTTGTCCTTTGCCTCTTTTTCGGCCTTTTCTTTGGCAAGTCTTTCCTGTTCCTGTTTGTATTTGATGTCTTCCGGGGACATGTTTTCTGATGGGTCAAGTGGAATTGGATCGAATTCAGGTTCTTCATCAAAGTCTGTCCATGGCACTTTACCACGGTAAAATCTTGCCCATTTGGCGGTGGAAACTTCGTAGTCATGCACCAGCCATGCCTTATAATCCGGTTTTTTGATTGCCACTACGGATTTCAACAGAGGTGGAACATAGGCTACTCTGGTTTCGGTGCCTTGTACCTCAACGAGTTTCATCAGCTTGTAGGGAGAAAAGCCGTCCACTCTTTCAAAAACTGCAAATCCGCCGTCTTTCAGGGTGGCCACTACTTCAAGTTCATCACTTGCGCTGATCTGAGTTCTGGTGACATGTGAAATCTGATCTGCCGAAAATGCCTTTTCATTGCTTATTTCCATCGCCAGATCATAATAAGGGTGCAGGCGATCATTACCACGCTGTTGAATCACATAGCCATCGCCGTAAACTCCCAGAGAGAGTCGCTGGTTTGGTTTGCTGGTGTTCAGTTCGAACTCGGTTTTATTGTCGAGATAGATTCTTAAAAAATCTCCATCCTGTTTCCAATGTCCCGTCATGGCTGATTTTACAAAGGGCGAAACAACATAGAAATATGCTGCGCCACTTGTGTAAAGACATGCCATTTGACCTCTTGGGCTGCCATAGCAGGCGGATTTTCTTTCCTCTTTTACGGGATCTACCAGAGTTATAACATTATCTTCCATGAATTTGTTATTGATTATCAGCCTGACCATATCGGGCTCTATCAGTGGTATGGTAGGATCAAGTTCCGGGGAAATAATTTCAATGCTAAGCTGAAGCGCATCCTTATCGGTGGCGTTGATTTCAATCGGGCTTGCAAAGCTCCAGTATTGCCTGTGTTCATCCGGTCTTAAAATAAACTGCTTAACAAAAATATCTTTTAGGATGTTTTGAGGGTCTGCACTTTTTACTTTGCCGGACTTTTCATTTATCCATGTGCTGCTGAAATTAACATCTTCGACCTTGCCCATTTCAAGGGTGACCTTGATTTGTTCGATGTGTTTTTTAGCAAAGCCTTCAATTTTCTTTGGCGGATACTGCTTTTCAATGATAAAGCCACGGACTTCCCTGATGTCATTAGTAACTTTTCTGGCGTAAACCAGTTTTCTTATTGCAAAATCTCCAGGTTTGTCGGCAATTTTACCCTTGATAGGTGGCAGTGTTCCTTTGGAATACGTTTGATCTATCCTGATGGTGTCAAAGTTGATTGTTTCATCATTTACGCCCGGCTTTTGTTCAAACGGTTGCATGATGAGGTTTTTTTCAATCTGCTTGACTTTCTTTATCGGGGCAGGCTCATTTGGTGGCGGTGTATCTTCTGTCAGGACATTTTCGTCGAGCTGTTCAGCATCCTTTTGTTTGTCTGAACATGAGAAAAAGGTCATCGAGAATATCAGCATAGCAAAGATTGTGAGGTTCACATACTTCATGGTAAATCTCCCGTTGAAATAAGTTTCCATATATTTACCATATTTCCTGCTTTTTATGCAACGATACATTGAAAAGAAGGCCAGATCCTTGAATTATAGTTAATTAATTGAAAT
>Ga0209475_10001348_pt1 | contig 31833 bp, 24 predicted proteins | sample tdDd471_FD_187128 | JGI IMG/M metagenome (GOLD analysis project Ga0209475, IMG submission 187128) | Marine sediment microbial communities from the Atlantic coast under amendment with organic carbon and nitrate - tdDd47.1 (SPAdes)... | ecosystem: Environmental > Aquatic > Marine > Coastal >... | reverse complement strand
GTACTTTCATCCACTAAGTAAGTCGTACGGAAATTAACGCGGTTAACACTGAGAGATTTGTTACCAGATTCAAAGCTTCTAACTTCAGCTTGACTACCAATATCGACACGAATTTTTCTCAAAAAGTGAGGTAATGAACCACTGCCTGAAAATATCGGTTCGATTTCAATTACAACGACACCCGGGCTGGAGTAATCAGACAATCGGATACCTGCTGCTGAATCAACAACTTCTTCTGCGATAAGAATAGAACAGATGTCGTCGCCGTAGGTTGTTACTCTGTATTGAACTGTAGCTCCGTCAAATTCAATCTTAAATAGTTCTTCGAGACTAAAATCACTCGAGGAGTAAATTCTGAGTTTATTTTCTTCGAATGCAAGTTGCGGAATACCATTTATCGATACTTCACCTACGAGCCCATTTGCCTCTGGATATTCCCATTCGCCATACAATTGACGATCCGACTCATAAACATCATCAGGATTAAGTTTGACTAGCGCATTACGACTATTGGACAAATTAAATGAAGTATAAAGTGGCATAAAGAGTAAATTACCGTCTGCCGCAACAAAGTCATCGGTTACTTCAAATGTGTGGAACGAAAGTCCGCCCTTTGTTAGTGAGTATTTTGGCTCCAGGTCAAAAAGCTTCACAACAGGCGGTTTATCGGGAACAATATTTGTTATATGAGAGTGGGTCGTCTTATTACCGGAACTGTCAATTGCTTCAATTACCAGATTAAGCTTTTTGCCTTCAGGTGGGATCGGACCGAAATCGTTCAAGTCTATATTGGCGACCGGTACCACGGTGTTTGTATCAAGTGTTATTGTTTCAGCCAAAATATTTTCGGCAGAAATTAATTCTAGATTATCTTGATCCTTTAAGATTATTTTTGCGCTCGAAAGCTCAATATTATCTTGAATATCAACTACGACTTTGATGGTCTGACGCTCGACTTCTTCCAACAGGGGTGAACGAACGTTAACAACCGGTTTTAGTGAATCTTTTTCTATCGTGAGTTTAACAGCGTTTGAATTTGTGCTGTTAATCCCTTTATCGCGTGCTTCGATGTAGAAATCAAAAGTTTGTCCCGACCGATCGATAAAGCTTTTTGGAATGACCAATTCACCATCAATATCACTATAAAAGCGCTCGGCAACAATGACTTCTCCAAGCGTAACCGGATTCGGAATAGTGACAGATTCAACCCGATCGTCTCTTACCAGAGTTTCCCATTCTAGCTCAGTGACTTTTCCATCTTGCGCCTTTAATACAGGTACAAATTCGTCGATATATAGATTGTCACTTGATTCTGCGCGAATACTGATTCGCTCACCTGGCAACAAACTAAATGCGCCTTCGGGCGTTGTCATTACAATCTCGGGCGCTTCGTTGTCGTCCAGAATTTCTATCTCTAATTCTTTTTGAGTCGTCAGTCCCGTTTCATCTTCAGCGACAGCGAAGATATTGGTTTCACCACTAGTCGGTTTGGTCGGGACTCGGAAACTATGCGAGAGGTATTCACCGCTATTTCCCGCAGAGCTAACTTCTTGACGACTAAATTCGTATCGCTCTAGCTCACCGATTTCGGAATTTTCGATATAGAAGTAAACACGCTCTAGTTTAGTGTCGTCGCTCGCTGATACCACTAAAGTAAAGACTTCACCTTCTATTAATTTTGTACCGTTAGCTGGTGAACGAATATCCAACTCTGGCGGCTTTTCCTGAAATACATCGTATTGCCAGCTCGCGTCATTTGAATTGCCGTGTTCGTCTTCTACTAACAGATTAAATTTGACTGACTGAATTTCATCAGGAACTAAGTAGGTGAATTCACTTTCAGCTTTTTTTCCAGATGGCGTTACCTGTAAAAACTCGTCGTTGCCACTCGTTACTCTGAGTTGTTTGATACTTGTATTATCTTGAGCGACAACTTTGATCTGATATTCTCTGCCAGAGTAAAGCGATTCGCCTAGTACGGGTTGAGTTATCGACGCAACAGGCGCTTCATTATCAACTTCAATATTAACGACTTGTTCAACCGATTCAGCGTTTTGACCGCGATTATCGCTGACCGTCACAACTGCTCTTAGTGACTGACTTTGATTCGTAATATCGTGATCGGATAGGTTTAGTTCAAACTGGACACTCTGGTCTTTTGCGATGATTAAGCCGTCCGCCTCCGATCGTGAGTCACTAGCTAGCGGAGTTGCGCTATTCGTCAGATAAAAATCAACATTCACTGAAGCAACGCCACGGTCATCTTTAGCGTTGACGTTTAATTTCACCAGATCATTTTCAAAATAGCTGCTCTGATCAAACGTAACTTCTTCTATGACCGGTTTTTGGTCGTCGATTACACCGATAATACGCTCTTCCCTGCTTGCGTTTCCGGCTTCATCATATACCGTAATTGAAATCGGGTAGCTATCATATTCTACGTCGGGTAAATTCAGATACTCAGGCACCCGTACAAGAGTTAACACTGAGTAGGCATTAATAGCCCCTGGAACCTGCTGTAATTTAAAATCATCCCCGGAAATCACATCATTGGCATTGCCAGTAAGAACAAAAATAGGACCTTCTTTTTTAACACCGGCTAGTTCTGCCCGAACGGCTTCGACGTTGTCATAACCGGCGGCTTTAATTACCACGTCATTCAATTCAACAATGGTACTGACGTTGTTGCTGCCAGAGACGTCACTGACCTCTGGCGAAACGATGTTAAGAACCGGTCGTTCCTCATCATCGCCAAGGGTGACATTGACCGTCTGACTTTTCGAAGTCTGGTTTTTACTATCGCTTGCTATCGCGTAAATAGCGAGCGCCTGAGCTTGACCGTTAGTTACCTGGGTTTCATAAGTTACGGCATAAGGGCTACGGTAGTCGGTACCAATTAATCGATCATTTAAATAAAAATCGACCCGTGATATCGCCAGGTCATCGCTCGCGTCAGCTCGAATCTCGATAGGAAGTCCCGCGACCCAACTCGAGCCTTCTAAAGGATGACTAATCCCAACGCTGGGTAACTGGTCTTCTTTGATAGGGATCCTGACCGGCTCAGACAGGCTGATTTCGCCGTGAAAATCGACGACTTTGGCAACTAATTCCAGGGTTTCTCCCAAATATTCTTCGATAATTGGTAGCTTAAATACCTGAGTTGTTGCTGAAAAACCAAAACTACCATTCGCGGTCTCATCAGAGTCCTGGTAAGTAATGGTCTGGAAACTCGCGCCGTTTACCTGGAGTTCGATCTGTGTACCTGCGGCTAAAGTATCATCAGAGGCAACCACCTCTACGTTAAGGTCCTTGCCTACGGTTGAGGAAGAACCCGTGGTCGGCGAACTAATTCTGCTGACAGGAGATTGGTTCTTAAGCACACGGATTAACTTTGCCGGCGCGTCATCAACGACATTGCCAACGTGTACCTTGGCAGAAATAGCTGCTGCGGTTTCATCAACTGAAATATCGATGACACGATCGGTTACAGTCCAGACTTCATAAAGAAATTCTTTGATCGAACCGTCAGACTGTAATACTTCACGGACCTCGAATGTGGAGTACAAACTTTCACCAATCTTGGTGCCATCCCAATAATATTCAATAAAACTTATCCCTGAGCGTGACTCCAGATACTCGGGTTCAGACATATCACCCAGGTTGTAAGACACCGAGTAGCGGATTGGACTACTTTCGACAAACCGTTGATTATCAACCGGTAATTCGAAAAGGTAGTTTGGAATAGTCGACTGGTCAGCAGAAACAACTGAGGCGGTGTATTCACTACTGATATTCGTTTGTCCGGCCGTATCCTCAACCTGAGCGCTAAATCGCAAAGTGGTGCCGAGCATTGCCTGATTGATATCGAGCTGTAAAGCATAAGGCGCCGTTTTATCGACGCCCAGACTACTGCCATTTAAGAAAAATGTTACCTGTTTTATTCCTACATCGTCGAGCGCATTACCCTGAAGGGTCATAGTTTCACCTGGTCTTACTTTATCAGGTAAATCTAATTCAATTGTGGGTAGCGCATCCTGAGCAACTATGGGTAAATCAACTTTTACATTGGGTAAATTAATGAGCGCAATTGTTAGATTAATTGGCGAAGAATCAGGAACGGTCGCTGATGCGGCTATCTCTGCAGACTGGTTGAGCTTGAGAATGTTTTGCGCAATAGATGGCAAACTGTAGTTAATATCAAACTGTGTGCCTATTTCCGCCCGAGAGTCGTCGTCAAAAACACCTACGATAGGCGGTACCGCATGGAATGAATTAAGAGAATCGAGCACATAAGCCTCTCCGGCCTCGTATCCCTGGACTTCAAGCGTAACGATATTCTTATTAAAATTAACCTCGACCGGAATCTGTACGGTATCCAGTCCTGGATAATTAACTTCGACAAAAACCTCAGTGCCCTCTGTCTCTTGAACAGGATACACCACACCGCTAGTGGTCACTCGAACATATTCTTCATTGGTTGAGGTATAGGTAACCCCCGAACCACCGCCAGGCAGTTGGGTCAGACCGCGAAATTCAAAATCGACCATCGGCATGATGGTCGCTTTTTCGAGTACATTACTAAAAACGATATTGCCAGGCGTTGCCGTGAGCGTGAGCGCGCTTTCAGATATCGAATCACCGGTAAACTCGATTTTTGAGAATGATTTTTGATTTCCAGAGGCATCTAGCACATAAGCATCAACAATAACGACACCATCTCGGGCGATGGCTGATTGGCTTAGGCCTGCAGAAATAGGTAGGCTCAGGGTAAAATTAACTTGATCGTCAGCAGCCGGGTAGACGATTGCGGTACCTGTCGTTTTAGCGAATGCAATTTTCTTTGCCGCGTCAATTACTCCACCGACATTTCTCAGATCCGACCCTCTAACGGCTAAAACATCAAAACCTAGGTGGCGAATATCAATATCATCACTCGCGTTAACACTAACAACAAGAAACTGTTTACCTTCAAACGATTCTACCGCAACGCGATCAAAGCTAATTTCTGGATTATTTTTTTCTGCGACAAAGGTTTCGCTGTGACTGGTGATTGTGTCGTCGTCAAAATAGAGATTGACGCTAGGGGTAAAACGACTTGCGGTATTATCGGTAACAACAAACTGACACCCATTTGGGCTTGTTTCGTTAACGAGTTGATCTTTTGAGGCGAGAGATATTACCCGATCGGACGCTTGATACTCCAGCCTGATTAAAGACTGACAATCGTCAATGCCGATGGTATAGGAAACACTATCACTGGTTTCAAATATTTTTTGATTAGATCGTATATCAACAGCAGAATCTACTTGGAAACTACTAGCGAAAAGAACTACAGCCGCGGCAGCACGGAACAAAATCTTTACATCCATGAATGACTACACCTTCATGCCAAACGCTCGTTACCTGAGCGTTTTATCCCCAAATCAATGCATCTATTTATCTAGATGCCAATTAGTTTATTTTATCGAGTTATATTTTAGCTGCAGGATAATAGCTTATTTGAATATATACGACTAGGGTATTTTTACCCTAATTATCATCAATTGCGATTTTTATCACAAATTGAGTTACGGGATTACAAAGATAGATCTATTACATACAAAAACATATTTTCTTGTACAATAAACAACTGTCAATTTTGCAGGACTTACTGCGCATTAATAGCAAATTTTGCTGATAAATTAACCGACATACTTTTCTAAATTTATTCAAACAGCCGCCCATCCTTTTTTTGTTGCTTTTGCATCAATAATTATATTATCAAAAAGTCTAAAATCTAATTACTCGCCTAACCGGATAGATTCATTTGAAAAACAATTTAATCTGTATACTTGAGAATAAGTATTTTAAAATTATTGACTCGTGTTTAAATTTTCTGGCCGCACATTATAAATCATTAAATTGCCCAGTTTTCAATAACACCAGATCAACAAGCCAAAACAATTGGCTTAATCTCAAATCATTCGATTGTAGGATGTGAACGTTGAGAATAACGAGAATAATTTTTTAATCGAAGTTAATTTAGCCCATCACTCAACATTAATACAATGCTTTTGAGTTTGCTTGGGATCGTTCGCGATGGAATAGACTTTGGTGTAAGCGGTCAGGTTATCGCCCTGCTGATTAAAATGAACTCGACCGCTAAATCCATAGTAACTGAACACACGATGCTGTTGATAAAGATCAGGGAGGATTGAAAAGTCAGAATGTTTTATTGGATGACCATCGCCGGTGAGAAGCTGCACGGCTTGCTTCATTGGTAAATTAAATTTTTCTGACAAAACCTTTGCCATGGACAAAATCATTGTGGCGTCGAAAATATATGCGCTGTCAAATCCTGTGGCGTTAGTATCTATCGCTTTCGCAATTTTTTCGCCAAGGCTGGCTTGCAAATCTTTGGGAGTACCAACATAACTAAAAATGCAAGCGCTTATATCACCTAATTCGGCATCGATCAGATACTTTGGTGTCACCGTATCACCTACCATGATGATTGGGTATTTTCCTTCCCAGTGTTGTTGAATTTTTTGTATCATCTCCTGAACTTGATCATTCACTAAGGTAATGACCACAGCCGTTACGCCTTGCTTTTGAAATGATTTAATTTCTTGCTCCAGATTCATTTCCGCCAGATAAACCAAATCACTAATTGCTAGCTGATCCGTCCAACCACTTTCAACTTGTTCGAAATAATCGGTCAGGCCGCTCGCAATTTCTCGACTGTAAATATCCCGTCCAGTAATTAGAAAAACTTTTTCGTGATCTAATTGTTGGTGAAGATAATCAACCATCAAATTTAACTGTTGAGAGTTGTTTGCCACCATTCGCCAAAACGCATGATCACCGCCAATTTCGCTTAATAGCATCGAAGACGCAGCTTGACTGATTATAGGAATGTTGTTGGGTATGGCCACTTGCCGCAATACATCGGCAACGCTGTTAGACGTTGCCGGTCCAATGATGGCTTCCACTTTATAGTCTTCAACCAGTTGTTTAGCGAGCATCGCCGATACCGGCGTATTTTCTCGGTCGTCGGCACGTAAAATGACTAACCGGCGGCCATTGATACCGCCATTTTTATTTACAAGTTGAGCGGCCATGTCCGCAGCGGCAATAATTTCAGCGGAATAAATGGGAAACTCACTAATCGGCGCTAATATGCCAAAATTGATTGTTTTATCATCAATTTTGTTACTCGTCAGTTGATGGATTGTATGCTGTGAATAGTTGTCATTTAAAGGAATATTAATTAATTCTTTAAGGCTTAAATCGTTTAATTGACTGGTAGAAGTAGACTCTTCTTGTAATGCGGGAACTGTTATTGCCTGCTCGTTTAAAGGCTTGGCTTCGCGCTGACTTTCCGTAGAATTCGGCGGCGTCACACATGCTTGTATGTGCACAAGCGTGATTAATATTATCAGCCTACGCCAGACGATACGCTGGCTCGATAATAAATTCCCTAATAATTGTGCCATAAAACTCGCATCTAGATAGCCTGCCGTCAATTTAGTTCTTATTTTCCTGTCGCGCCTAACTCTTGTCGAGCCTAATTCTCGGGGCGCCTGATTCTTAAAGTATAGCCGATTTTTTATACGAACGAATGATCGATTTCTAAAGTAAATACTAGTAATCATGACTCTTCAACGCCACTTGGTTATACTTTAGCGAGATCATTCAACCTAGAGAACTCATTTTGTCTCAAACTTTGCTAGAAATACTCTCTGACCGAGCGACCGAAGCTCACGGGCGAATTCAACAGGATTTTCTAACCATAAACCCTATCGTCGGTCTTAGTCGCGGCATGAGAGACATTGGATTTCCGGCCGACACCATGACAATTGACTGCCTAAAAACTCAACGAAGGATTATCTTGATCTTGCACGACGAACAACCCGATATTGTCAGCTATCAGTTCGCTTTTCGTGATAAAGATCCCAGTGATTCGTTTGAAGCGATTGCATTTAACGAACTGACTGCTCAAGTCATATACGACTGGATAGCTGACTATTTTTCAACCAACACCGACTAATCCAGAGGCGTTAGCTACCTGATAGATTAAACCTATCTGATATGTATCGATTTCTAAATAACACTGTTACACAAATATCATTCAAGGCATAATATCCAGCAATAATAAAGATGATATTTGAGGATTACATGCGCAGAGCGATCGTTTCAGTTCTCAGCCTATTTCTAATCAGTTTGAATTTAAGTTCTCGAGCAGATACCGTTTCAGTTAAAACCGAGTATCCCAAACAAGAGGCCCATAAACGTATATTGGAGCTCAGTGGTACCATTCATGCTAAATATGATGCACAACTTTCGCCTTTAGAATCGGGGGTTGTTGAATCTATCTACGTGGAGGCTGGTGATAAAGTTAACGCTGGAGATGCGTTACTTTCTCTTGACGACACCCTGACTAAATTGCAGCTTGCTCAAGTTAAAGCTGACCTGATTTCTGCACAGGTTCAACAAAAGGAAGCGCAAAGACAGTTTGATGAAGTCGTCTCTCTCGCCAAACAAAAAGTAGTTGCAGACAGCTTGCTGGCAGAACGTCAGGCCAATCTGGCGAACGCCAACGCAGCGTTAACCAACGCGCAAGCGCAGCTTGCTTTGCAAACAGAAGTTGTCAAACGACACACCTTAACCGCACCTTTTGCAGGCGTTATTGCTCGTCGTACTGTCGATGTTGGCGAATGGATTAGTCGACAAAGTCAGATATTCCAACTCGTATCCGATAAATCGCTGCGTTTAATTGTAAATTTACCGCAAGAGCATTTAGCTGCGATACAGCAACATCCGAATCACCTGGTTGTTATCACACCCGACGCGATGCCAGCTGAACAATTACAGCTTCCAATATCAAACATTGTCACAATATCAGAACCGATTAGTCGTACGGTTCAGGTACGAGTCGATTTACCAGATAACACGCGCTTGATTCCAGGCATGTCCGCCAGAGCGCGATTTAATCTATCAAACAACAACGCCCTGTTGACCTGGCTGCCGCGCACTGCGTTAAAACGCCATCCGGACGGTGGGTATAGTGCCTTTACGGTCAAAGCCGATAAAGTGACACGCCACAATATTACTTTAGTCAAAAGTGAATCCGACCTGGTAGCCGTTACGGGAATTCCAGAAGCTGCAGCCGTAGTTGTGTCTGGAACTGAAATGCTGAAGGATAATCAGCAGGTAACAAATTCTAATTCTAAAGGACAAAACTAGTGTTTGATTCGGCCGTGAAACGCGGCACTTTAGTAGCGGTGATCGTTTTTATCGTCACCATTCTTGGCATTGTTGGTGCATTAAAAATTCCTGTTCAAATGATCCCTGATCTGGATGTGAGGACCATCAGTGTTTCAACAGGCTGGCCAGGCGCAACCCCACAAGATGTCGAAAAAGAAATATTGATTGAACAGGAAAGGTATCTACGCAACTTACCAAATCTAAAAAGGATGACCTCTTATGCGGAAATGGGTGAAGCATCTATAGAACTTGAATTTCCATTTGGAGTAAAAGTCAGCGACGCATTGTTGGACGTCAATAATGCACTCAGTCAGGTTCCGTCTTACCCAGAAAACGTTGACCAGCCTCGGCTACTTGCCAGCTCCTTTTCCAGTAACGCCTTCATGTATTTCACCTTGAGGCCTCAGAAAGGCAATCCGCTTGGCCTCGATATGGACCTTATTCGTGATTACGCCGAAGACTATGTGCGACCAAGAATGGAAACCGTGCCTGGTGTTTCTGAAGTCCGTGTTGGCGGCGGTGCTGCACGCCAAATTCAGATCAAAGTCGACCCTTCCCAACTTGCGCAACGAGGTATTAGTTTAACTCAGGTGAGAAATGTAATTCGTCAGCGAAACCGCGATGCATCCGCAGGAGATATTGAAGACGGCAAAGAGCGATTTCTCATCAGAATGCTTGGCCGATTTAAGCAGGTCGAAGATCTTGAATCGCTGATTATTGCTCGTCAGGGTGAGACCAATATTTATTTGAGTGATGTTGCAACGGTCACCCTTGACCATTTTGAAACGCGCTCAGTGTCCTATTTTAATGGTGAACGCACCCTAAGTCTTTCTGTTCGTCGAGAGTCCGGCTCAAACGTTATCGATATCAAATCCAAAATGCTGCAAGTTGTTGAACAAATAAACAATGAGTTATTGCAGCATAACGGATTGGAATTAAAACTTACCAGTGATGATGTCAAGTATGTACAAAGTTCGTTAGAAAATGTCTGGTTTAATTTGATTCTGGGTGCACTATTGGCAACGTTAGTGATGTACCTATTCCTACGATCTAGCCAGGCCACCATTATCGGCGTAATGGGCATCCCTTTGTGTACCATTGCCGCTTTTTTAGGTTTGTTGTTATTTGATCGTACGATTAATGTGATTTCACTCGCCGGCGTCGCATTTGCGATTGGGATGACCGTAGATAATTCGATTGTTGTTTTAGAAAGTATTATGCAAGCGAAAAAGAAAGGTATTACTCGACTCCAGGCAGCCATCAGTGGCGTACAGGAAGTCTGGCCTGCAGTGCTCGCTTCGACTACTACAACAGTTTTAGTATTTGCGCCTATCCTTTTTGTACAACAAGAAGCGGGACAACTTTATTCTGACATCGCAATCGCTATATCGGCGGCCATTATCACCTCCATGTTAGTTGCTATTTTTGTCGTACCTGTCGCGCTTGCTCATGTAAGTAAAAAAGATGCTGTTGATGAAGCACGACAAATTCAACTGTCCGACAAATGGCTAAAGTTTGTTAATTTTTTTATTGAAAGCAAACCAAGAGCTCAGACATCGGTCATTGCTTTTGTATCTATTGTCATGGGCTTGGCCTATTTGCTAATGCCTGCTGCTGAATATTTACCGGAAGGTGAAGAGCCCAAAGCGTTTTCTATGATGATAGCCCCACCCAGCTATAATCTGTCGCAAATGAAAGAAATCGGCCTGGAACTCAGAGCCTATTTCGATAGCCATGTTAACGCGCCCGCCGAGGCTTTTAATAGTGGCAGAACAGATATGCCACCACTCGCGTATTATAGTATGCGAGTGAGTGTCAGCCGTATCTGGTTTTTAAGTGCGCCTGTCGACCACAACAATATCCAGACAATGATGGATGCCATAACTAATAAATTTAAAAGCTATGAAGGTATGCGCGCTTTTTCTTCACGAGGATCGATAATTTCCAGTAATGATGGTGGCACAAGAGCCGTCGCTGTTGACCTGGCAGGTCCGAGAATTTCTGAGTTATATCAGGCCGCCGAAGCCATTTATCAGGCCGCAGAATCTACTTTCGAGAACCCTCAGATTAATTCCGACCCCGGCTCGCTCAGTTTGAATCAGCCAATGATTGAGATCAAACCCCGCTGGGACCGCCTTGCCGAACTAGAGCTAAGCAGCAATGAGTTGGGATATGCAGTATCGGCGCTAAGTGATGGCGCATATGTGGATGAATTTATCTTAGACGATGATAAAGTCGATATCTTTTTATTTAGCCGCGCAGGCAACCAACAAAGCCTTGAACAACTGGCAAATTCCCCGATTATTACGCCAGCAGGAAAAGTCATGCCACTCAATGCACTGACCGATTTAAATATTAGTCAGAGTAGCAATAGTGTAAGGCGAGTTGATGGAAATAGAACCGTAACGGTTTATATTATCCCGCCACGCAACGTTGCCCTCGAAACGGCCGAGCAAAGAGTGAGAACCCAAATGCTGCCGACACTGTGGCAACAGGGGAAAATCCCCCAGGGCATTATTGTTAGCATTAGTGGCGCTGCGGACCAGCTGGAATCGACTCGTGAATCTTTGTCGAGTAATTTTATTATTTCAATTGTTTTAAGTTATCTGTTATTGGTCGCTATTTTTACCCATTGGCGCTACCCCCTTTTCATTCTGGCGACTGTACCACTTGGTATGGCTGGCGGGTTATTGGGGTTGATCAGCGTAAATGGTATTGGCGCGATGATCAATGCGCTTGGCTTAAGCGGCTTCCATCAGCCATTCGATATGATTACCATGCTCGGATTCTTGATTCTTCTTGGAACCGTAGTAAATAACCCGATATTAATCGTCGACGAAACTCGCAAATATTTACAAAAAGAAAGTGCAAAAGTTGTCGATGCGGTTCGGCATGCAGTTAAAAAAAGATTGATGCCCATTTTGATGTCAACCGCGACGACAATTTTCGGACTGGCCCCTCTCGTATTTATTCCGGGGGAAGGTACTGAACTTTATCGAGGTGTCGGAATTATTGTGCTAATGGGAATTCTGTTTTCAACCTTGTTAACTCTGAGCTTTTTACCTGCGTTGTTGGTAAGTGTAATGAAGGATAAGCCAATAAATACCCCCAATAATTAGCCACTTTTAAATAGAGAGTGGTTACCTTTTCTAAATTTTTATGATTTCAGTAAAACGTTAAGCAATTTTTTTTGCTCAGTTTCACTCAAGGGGGATACAACAAAATATAAAATTTGTTTCCTTAATAATGCTCCCATAAGGTCAGAACCTTTAAAGCGGCGGTCATATTGGTAACGATACTGCTTGAGCAAGTTGCGACACCTGGAATCTTTAAAATTAGCGACTAGCTGGTTTACTTTGTAGAGCCCTAAGGAATGGACGGTTAACGTTTTGGCCACCGCTATAGAACGTTCTCTGAACCGGTTCCAGATATAGTGCAATCGATTATCGTCTATGAGGATTGCGCGAGATGGGTCGTATTGAAAATCGCCTTTTATACCTTTAAGAAATTTATCACTTCCGGCAGGAATTAAACGTAATCTATGCGCCTTCTCCATCGCATGTCGCATTTTGATAATTTGCAGTTGATTTAACACCCTGGCAACTTCGAGCGCTTCTAATTCGTCGTTTTGAATAACGACTTGCGCCAAAAACAATGCACCGGCGTCATAAGATTGCGGCATTAAAAGATTACCTTTTAAATATGCTCTAAACCAGCTACGCTTAGGATCACTATGGCTGATTTTTGTTTGCAAATTATCGATAATTTCCTTCCTGATGCAAAATCAGTGAGACGGCAAGCACTCAATACGACTATTGACATAACTGGCGGCAATCCCGGGCTTAGTTCAGTTAACATCGATGTCAAACGAAATATGAGTCATGTTGGCCGTGTATTGAAAATACAACCCGATTATGATCATTTAAAACATATTGTTTTGTTCAGAATGACTCGAGGTTCAGATAAAGTCATTTACACCGACATTCACGTTGACGGTCCTTGTTATGCTGGCGTTTGTTATTTGAACTTACCAAGTCAATGCAGTGGCGGCATCAGCTTTTTCAAACACAAACGCACCGGGCTTGAATCATGGCCAAATCGTAAAAAAGTGCGTTCCTTAATTGATGCAGGAAAATTACCGAAAAGCGTTTCTAGTGAGCAGGAAGCAATTCTTTACTGGGAAGAGCAAGGCAGAGACCGCAGTAATTGGGAGCAGACCATTCATGTCCCAATGAGATTTAATCGGGCTCTATTTTACAACGGCAACCAATTTCACAGTATGTCAAGTTGGCGCGAGTTTGGTGAAACACAAGCCACCGCCCGAATGACACTCGTCTATTTTTTTCACGAGTTATAACAGCCCGCGAACAATCGCTCGAATGGCGAAATCTAACTGTTCGCGTCCCCTGCCCCCCAGCCAGCAACGCCACGCCGCTTATTTGTATTTCGTGGTTTATTTGTTTTAGGCTTTTTAATCTTTCGCATGAGAGAGTCCTTTTCAAATAGTCGAAAAATAAGCTAACAAGTATTTGAGGTAATCACTATCATGTCAAGCAATCCATTTGAAGATAAGGTTCTAATCTAAACAGAGTTCGCTACTATAATCAGACGATATAAATGTTCGCATTCAGTCCAAACATAGACAACCGTTTATGGATATTGCTTAGCATTAAAACAGCACTATTGCGTCAACATTATTTTTACGCTATTCAATAAAAAAACACTTTCAAACTAGATTTGGCAGTAATATCGCAAATTCTGGTGACGATCACTGCGGTATTTATCAGATATTTCTCACTTGAGTCTGGATAAATCGCTCACAGACGACTTATCTCCTTGCGGTTATAATATGCTTAAGAAAATGGAATTCGCAGGATTTATTATGTCGCACTCACTTAGAGCTGGAGAAGAATCATCGATAATCACTCGAAAACGCAATGATCGCTTTGTCTGTTATCAAGATAAATTCTATTATCAAACTCGTGAAAATGCCCGCACCGGTCCATTTATCAATAAGATTGATGCTATTTTTGACCTGATGGTATTTATCGAACTTAATAAAAGTCAAAACGAAACCCTCTGATAGAGACTCTTTTCAAACTGCTTCGCTCGTTCCCGACTTAGCACGCCCTTTGCTTAAACTATGCATTTTGATTTCTGCAAAGGTCTATTTACACGGCGCGTAGGCATGGTTTACACAAACCCACTCGATCATTCTAGGGAGTAGAATATACAAGGCAGTTTTTCAATGAAGCTCTGTTACAAATTGACTAAGTAGCTCATCGTGCCCATTAAAATAATCGAATGACGTCATATCTACAATATTATCCATTTCCAATAAAAGTACCGGCTCATCTTGATTGCCAAACGTCCAGTATCGGCTTGGAATAAATACGGCTAATTTAGAATGAGGTAAGTCAAATCGTTTTGTATCGCCATATTGGTTACCAACCCCGCCCGGTGGAACGCCCATAACTAGAGCCTCGGTTTGATGCTTAATTTCGTAAACTAAGTTACCAGCCGCGGAAAATGTTTGACGGTCAGTAAATACCAATAGCTTACCCGGTATATTAATCGAAGGTGCCTGCAAAAAATCGACTATATCAGAAACCAATTGATTATTGCCGCCATTGTTCTGGCGAAGATCTAGAATAACGTTATTGACCATATTGTTTTGAGTGACCGTCAACACGCTATTTGCCAAAGCGGCAAGAGTACTCGTATCACTGGTATTACTGACCTGATTCATCTTCATATAAACAACGTTATCGTCTTCAAAATAACGCATCCAGAATGCTTCACTATTCGCCAAATAAAAGTGACTACTGTCTCTCGGTAGATTGATCGAAGCATCCAGATTAAACGCCGAAGCAGAAACAGGCTGTACGTTAATGTTTTGTGATGAAACCTCTCCCGTCAAAATCAACTCGTAATCGATAGCATCACCCGCTTGAATAATTCCCAGTGACTGTAGTATTTGCGGTACCAGGTAGACGAGGTTTCGGTTGGTTTCTAATGAGCTTTGATTATCTCGGGTCAATATATCGTCAATAAGATAATTAACATCGATTAAATCCTTGCCTCCAATACCCAGTAATTTTGCCCCAACAAGGTGGTGATAGTCTGGTGATGCTTGAATCACATAAACCCCGTCTTCGAATTGATAAAACTTTAAAGGACTAATGTTATACCCGGTTGAAACAAAAAAACTTAACGCCAGGTGACCGTCTCGCTCAGCCCCGATGGCTGATAAAAATTTGAGTATCTCAACAAAGATCTCGTCATCGGTCAGTATCGAAGTGGCGGTAAATAAAGCATTTGCCCGCTCACTTAATTCCGACTCAGACATGTTGTGAAGAACATCTGGATGAACTGTACGCAGTTTCTCTATTAGAAAATCAATATCTTCTTCCCAAGCTGTTTGTGGTGTTGGCGTATAAGGTGTCGGCGAACTACTTGAAGAACCACAACCGACTGGCACAACTACCAAAAGAATAAACAATAATAATTGCAGTAGCTTATACCAACTTAAGCCATTTATAACGCGTTCCAATCGCTCACCCTTTTTGGTTTTTTTGCTCATTAATATAGAAATTTTCGAGATATAATTAGGTTTTGATAAGTAAGTGGTTATCATGAATTTCCTCCTTTAGATTTCGCATTTACTTTATCTGCTCGTTCCAGAACCATGAATAACCAAACACGCATTCCCTTTAACAATTTACGCAATTTGTAACATTCTGCGCAAATCATTTATCTTGCGTCTTAAGTCAAACAGTTTGCGCTTTCAATCATTCATCGCCTTCGCTGAATCAAATAAACTTTATTCATTAAAACAACCTGTCTTAATCGAGTTCTTTATTGAGGAATAAGCGATGCAATCAACTTATCTTGTTACCGGCGCGACCGGCGCTATTGGTTATGCTTTTACAATGGCAATTCTAAATAACAACGAAAAAGCCATTATTTTAGTCAGAAACTATCGAGATGCTGTCGAATTGTTTGGCTACCATCATAATCTTACAATTGTCGAAGGAGATGTGTTTGATACTGACCTCCTCCATCGGCTAGCACTGCAAAGCCAATTTGTAATGCACGCTGTAAACGCTCCTTTTAGTCAATGGGCGACTTTTCTGCCCGCGGCTACTGAAAGTATCATTAACGCTTGTGCCAACCTAAACATTACGATTCTTTTCCCAGGAAATAATTATGGCTTTGGAGACAATAAACTACCAATAAGCGAAATTACTCCCAATAACCCGTGCACCCATCTCGGACGAGTTCGAGTTGAGATAGAATCGATGCTCCAGAAGGCAGCTGAATCAAATAAGTTTCAAGTGCTCAATATCCGCTTACCAGAAATCTGGGGGCCAAACGTCACTAACGCAGCTTTTGCACCCATATTCGAAGCAGCGATTAGTCTTAAACCGCTACCCTGGATTTTTGATGCCGACACGCCACAGCAACTCATGTACAGTTTGGATGCTGGCCGCCTCATATTTGAATTAACTAAAATTGCCCACGAAGAGCCATATACAGTTTTTCATGCCGCCGGTACTGAAATTTCTTCAGTGAGAAATTGGTTGACGCGAATCGGTAGTCTTTTGGGCAGTTTTAAGGGGATTTCCTCGCCACCAAAATTGATATTACAGGTGTATTCGCGAATAAATCCAACGATTAAAAACGCACTTTCGCTCAGTTATAAATGGCAAACGAGCATTCGTTTTGATGATAAGAAGTTGCGTCAAGCTTTACCCGGCTTTACACAAACGCCCATGGATGAAGCGATAAATCAAACGGCTCTATGGTTCAAATGTAGAGTTGACAAAAACATAACAAGGAGAAAAACTAATTTTAAAACGGGCGCCAAAGAATTTATAATGGAGAACGTCGCTATCGGTTTTTTTCCATTTATTTTGGCGCTCGTTGGTTCATTGATCCCTTTTGTTAACTCGCAAGCCGCAATGTTTGGTGTAGTCGCGGGAATATATTGGACGTCGCCACTAAAGGCGTTGTTAAGAAAAGGGATCCCTTACCTTCATAGTTAGCGCGTAACCAAAGACGGACAAAAATATCACAAACTACGCAAATGAATATTCATTTATCGAGTTATTAAGAACGGTTAAATTTGACTGCTTAGAGGCTGGATTTACAATTTTCTGCGAATTGACTGGGAGAAATACCAGTCCATTTCTTAAATGAGCGAGAAAAGGCAGAGACTTCAGAATATCCTAATAAAAAGGCGATATCCGCCAGACTGGCTATGCCCTGGCGAATATATTTTTCGGCCAAATCTTGCCGAACTCGATTGACTATTTCCTGATAACTGGTCGACTCTTCCTTTAACTTATTTTGTAACGAACGTGTACTCATAGCGAGTTCTTTAGCGGTTTGTTCAATGGTAAGAGAAGCGCCATTAAGGTTTTCAGCGATCAGCTTTTGAACCTTCCAGCTGAGTGTATTTTTGTTATCAAAATTTTCTATAAGCTCGTTTGCTTGACGATCAAACACTTCAAACATACTGGCATTGGCACACAACACCGGTTGGTTAAGCGATTCAGTCGAATAAGCAAGATAAGTACTGTCCGCATTCAGATCAACGGGCGCGGGTTCAAAATGCGTCTGATAAATTGTCGACCCGATAGTATTGGGATAAATAAATCCGATGCGAAATGGTTTGGTTTGTAATGTCGAATTGCTACTAATCCAAGACTGCGTCGCCGCGGCGAACAAATCTATGGTATATCGAAGCTCGTCACGCCACTCGGTCCACAATTCAATTTCTAAAATGGTGTGTTCGCCTTTTGGTCGGATTATTAACCCCATACTGTCACCGATAAGTCTTTGATACATCACTAGCTTTTCAACGGCCACAAGAAGAGTTGGGGCATTCATCATGACGTATCCAATGACGCTGGTCACCTGAATTGGAAACACAGCGCCACATAGCAACCCAATGTCTTCTCGACCTGTCGAAGCGACTATCTCCCTCCAAACGCTACATTCCTGGGACATAGTCACTCGATTGATAGGGTTCTGCAAAAATACGGGGTCGATTTCGGCATTACATAGAATTTTGCTGATATCCGCGCCATATCGTTCTGCAATACCAAGACGATATTTGATGAGTTCAACCGATAAAGTGGGTTCCGCTGGGGCGGAAACGTTATGACTCGTCATAAACAGTTATTTAATAGTTCCAAGCGTGTAATGCTCTTTAAGTGAAGTTACCAGATTATTGAACGTTATTTTGTAACGGATAACGCCGCGAATTTTTGATTAACCGAGATAAATCTGGCTAAAAGGGAATCCCCTTACTTGATTAGTCTAGTTACCGATTGAAGCGATTGTCAAATTAGAATCCGTTCGCCAATTGCTCCAATTGTGAGAACAAAATCGCTGGTAACTCACTAGCCACCCCGTCCTTTGCATTCATAGAAAGCGTTATGAAGTTTCCTGATATTTAATAATAGTTTCCTATATCCCTATACTCCTATATTCCTATATCACTAGAAACCTTATTTAACGAGCAATGAGTTTATTGCGTACCTTGCCCTGATACAGAGATGATTTATATGACTTTAACTGCCGCCAGTGCAATAAGATTTTCTCGATACGCCAGCCAAATATTTTGGTGATTTCCCTTTAAAACCGCACTTTACTGCAGTTAAAGCCCGCTTACACAATCTAAAATTCCAATCACTCGTTATTCTGATACTAACATCGCGCTTCACGTTTTCAAAAATGAGTTCTATTTTTCCAATTTGCTCGGCCAGCCATTTGTCCGAATAAAATCGACGAGGTTTTTAGGTCGATAGTTACTATCATTGTCATACCGATTTTTGACTGATTGATGAATCAAAACAGCCCCTTTTTCATGTGCTATTGGGCGATAATGCTTTTTCTTAACCCGATAAAAGCTACGTCTTGAATTATGGAGAGTGGCCAAAGGATTATCATTTAACCTGTTCACAAGATGAGGTTCTAAAGAAAGCCCCGTTGACTTTGCTTCTTTGATCATCCACTTCAACGAAATATCTGAGAGTAAAGAACCGTCCTTATCCGGTTTGTAACTACCACCAACATTGCTATGCGCACCGGCGAACCAAACTTGTTTGATATCGACATTTTCTCTTGGCAACCAGATGGTGGGTTCAAAGTCGCGGCGATGTTCATCTATAGCCATGGCATGCCGAGCAAACTCTACATTGCGGCCGAGTTTGGTATCGTAAAACTCGTCTTTGTCATCAAACAGCCCTAAAAACGAAATAGGAATACCCATCGCACCCACTGTATCCCACACACCAACAAACTTAATTTTCCTCGACTGATGCGAATGGTCCCTTCTAAACGCTTTAGATTTTTCTCCTTCTGGGGCGTAATCTTTACTACTCGATTTATAAATATTAAAAGCCTTCTGGATTAGCTTAGCATCGGGACGTTTTAGGATCCCACAGTTGTTGATTAATCCACAAAGACATCGGATAGTGTAGGATCCTCGGCTGAAACCAAACAGATAGATTTCATCATTCGGCGAGTAATTTTGAACAACATAACGATAGTCGTCCATCACATTTTTATGTAATCCTTTACCTGTCGCACCGGCTACAGCCTCATCATGATAGGAGCCTATCCCCCAGTCATAAAAGACTTGTTGGGGCGTTCCATCAGCAGCCGTAGGTTTGATTGCTCGTGCGAGCTTAAGAACATTGGTCGGAAAATCTTTTTTCAAATCTTTTTCGGGACGATTCCAGGTCCCATCGGCGCAGATGACTATTCTTTTTTTCATGGCTAACTCCTTCTATGTTTTGTGAATTATATAATTATCATATTCCCGTCAAACCATCTAAAACACGACAGCATTGGCAATTTTTTTTAACGATTAATTTAAAATAAATTAACCGCTTTCAAACGCTGCATATTGTACGCTTCTGAGAATCTCGGATTATCGATAATGAAGAGTTTACTTGGATCAGCATACATCAGATATCCATACATTAGAGAATCATACATCGCTACATAATTTAATTGTAACAATACCGGATCATAATAATCTAAGTTTAAACCAATCTAAAAAACCGAAAGTCATAAATATTACAAATTTTGATGGATATATTTCACGACATACTCGACACTTTAGACCTTAAAGGGACGCTTTATTTTAGAACCTGCTTTATGTCCCCATGGGCAGTGCAAGTCCCAAAATTCGAGCAAGTAGCGCGTTTTCATCTGGTCGTACAAGGACAGTGTTTCGTAAACTTCCCCTCTGGAGAACAGTTAAAACTTAACGCTGGCGATATGATATTAATCCCTGCCGGTGCTAAACACATTATCTCCGATGGTCATCATAGAAATGCCGCGCCGTTAGAAACCGTTTTATCCACTTCGGGTTATGATGGTAAAGGCGTACTTGTAATAGGAAAAGGTGATCCAGACGCGACAACACAGCTTATCTGTGGTCACTATAACTTTCGTAAGGGCGCAGACCATCCTGTGTTAAGGGCATTACCAGAATTCCTGGTCGTGTCCACAGCGATGCGCGCCAGCCACCCTTGGCTGGACGATATGTTAAGACTAATCGTCAGGCGTTTATTCTCTGGCGACAAAGCTGCAGACGCGGTAGTCACACGACTTTCCGAAAGCATTTTCATTGAACTTGTTAACGCCGGCATCGAGAATAACCAATTGCTAAAGGATTTAATGCGCGGATTTAATGACCGACATATTGGGAGTGCCCTCGAGTTAATTCACGAGCGCCCGGATCACCCCTGGACGGTCGAAAGCCTGGCTCGAGAAGTCGGCATGTCGCGTAGTCGATTTGCAGAAAAATTTCAGCACTTGGTCGGTTCAGGTCCTATGGCCTATTTAAGCGAATGGCGAATTCAAAAAGCCCTGTCTTTACTTAACAGTTCACATTGGAGCGTGCAACAAATCGCAAAAAAAACCGGCTACCGTTCTCCTGCAGCCTTTACACGCGCATTTAGTTTAAAGATGGGCTTTCCGCCTTCGCAATACCGGCAAAGCTACGCCTGAGCGCACTCATATTTGATGAAATCATACAAATCGTCCCAAATGATTTGCACCTAATCTCAAACTAATCCACTTTTATTGTCACTACGTCTCTCCTTTTGTAAATTCTTTCGCAGACAAGCTTGTTTAATCCAAACTTTAGTTCTAGCTACACTCAATCATTTACAACGGAGACATTATTTAATGAAAGCTCTTATTTTTATAACCTTATTCGCGCTTCACTTTACGACCTATTCGATTAAAGCTGCAGATGAAAACAACACAGTTCCCGGACTCACCGCTGCAGGTGCTGCACTGGGCATGCATGGTGTTGACCCGGTAGCATTTTTAGAAATCAACAATCGTGTCCAAGGATCAGCTGAATACACTGGCGTTTTTGATGGCGTCGCCTATTACTTCGACTCTCAGGCTAACCTGGATACATTCAGTAAATCGCCAAAAAAATATATTCCCCAAAACGGTGGTTTTTGTACGTTCGGCGTATCCGTTGGAAAAAAATTCGATGGCAATCCAAGATTCGCATCCATCGAAAATGGCAAATTGTACCTATTTCTTAATGAAGTCATTTTTAAAGAATTTAAGAAGGACAAATCCGGCACTATTCGAAAAGCTGCGAACAACTGGAAACGAATTAAATCTATCGCCGCAACTGCCCTGTAATCAGCTATTTTTCACTATTTAATTTAAGGATTCAACGATGAATATTATTGATCATTTAAGCGTCGGCGTACCATCAATCGACCAGGCAAAAGCATTTTATGATGCGGTCTTATCGACAATAAATGTCGATTGCCTTGCCAGTACAGAAAATTTCGCGGCATATGGTACAGATTCGGTTCAGTTTCTTTTAATGACGCCAAGAGATGGCCAGCAGAATACCGCAGGTAATGGTGCACATGTGTGTTTCTTAGCAGCAGATCAAACGAGTGTCGACCAGTTCTACAGCATTGCGCTTACTCAAGGTGGAAGTGACAATGGTGCACCAGGCCCGCGACCAGATTATCCGAAATCTGATGTCTACACGGCATTTGTTATTGACCCATTTGGTAACAAACTAGAAGTCATTCACAACGGTTTTAACGCTTAGCAGCCAGGAGTAAACCATGGAACAAGCCTACTATTATCTAGCACTTAGCGGTCTGTTAACCGTTTTGCTCTGGACGCCCTATATCATCGCGAGAATTTTCGTATGGGGCATTCCAACCTTTTTAAATAATTATCCTGAGGGTTATCCCGCAGAACAACCAACCCCGCCATTATGGGCACAACGGGCTCATCGCGCACATCTCAATATGGTTGAAACCATGCCAGCCTTTATCGCAGTTGTAATAGCGGCTGGCTATCTGAATGAATCGGGCGGGCAAATTGTGGCTTTGTGGGCGCAGGTCTTTTTTATTGCCAGAGTCATGCACGCGGTCGTCTATATTCTCGGCATTCCTTTCTTGAGAACACCGGTTTACCTGGTATCCTGGGCGGCGATTCTTATGATAGGGTCGCAAATTATTAGCTAACTCAGATACAGGTCGACTGCACTAATTTAGCCAGTTGACCTGGTTTTCTCATTAACCGCACCAGGTCAATTTCAAATCGTAGTTTCTTTTTATCTATTAGTATATTGCCTCTATTTTCTTCACTGATTTTTTCCATCTTTTAATCTTTAATCTTCTACTTGTAATGCCAAGCGTGCCATGTCATTGGTAATTGCATGGACACTCGCTTTGGTCCCAAAGGCGTTTGATAAAGTTGCCACAACAATACTTTTATCGAGATATACTTTTAAATAGGAGTTAGCTCCCGGCTGAGCGCCGCTATGAGCGATAATGCGTCCATCTTTTTTGTGGTGATAAACATACCAGCCTAAACCATATGGATCGTCACCGGCGGCGATCGAAATTGAATTCGTGATATCGATCATTTGTTCTAAGGTTTGCCGAGATACTAATTTATTCGCCAATATAGCCTCACCAAATTTTAGTAAGTCATTCGTGGTCGACTGTACACCACCTGCCGCATAAATGAGACTTAAGTCATTGCGGGGGCTTTTGAGATAAAAACTTCCCAACTTGATATAAAGTCCCGCTTTGTTTTTGACTTGCTCTTCTTTTTCCAGTGAAGTGTTAACCATTCCGGCTTTTTGCCAGACATTTAGATGCAGATATTCCTCTAAGCTTAATCGCGACACTTTTTCGATAATCGCGCCGAGCAGCGCATAACCAAACGACGAATAGGTATACCTCTCGCCAGGTTCACTGATAACGCCACGACTTTGAATATAATCAACGGCGTCATTTTGGGATTCGTAGTGAGTAAAAGACAACGAGTCTATTTTTGAGGAATAATGTGGAATTCCTGAAGTATGATTAAGTAAATGCCTGACCGTGATTTGTTTTTGAGTGTTTTGTGGAAACTCGGGCAGGTAAGTTTGAATGGGGTCATCCAGATTAATCTTTCCTTGCTCGTAGAGTTGCATAATCGCGATTGCTGTCATTGGTTTTGTGATCGAAGCAACTCGGCCCACAGTTGACGTTTGAAATCCTTCGGCTTTTCCTTTTTGGCTATAACCTGCCGCGACGATAAACCGTTCGCAATCTTGTTTATAAATCCCTGCGCTCATCCCCAGATATTTTTGGAGCGAAAGATCATCAATTAATTTATTTTCTACTTCACCCAGGTCAATTGTCTGGCCATCTCTGCAGCGAAAATCGTTCGCAACCTGAATGTGTGTTTGCACAGTGTTGGACCAAGGTAAATAAGAAACAGGTTCTATTAACCACACAACAAAGGCCGAAAACCCTACCAAAACTAACACCAACAACTTTTTCATTGAAACGTCTACTATTAATGCTGATAAATTCTTGACGTTTTGTTTGAATAATTATTACGCTTTTCACCGGATTTTTTAATCATTAACCGTGTAACGAAAAAAAATGTAAAGGTCGATAAATTGTGGATGCAAAATGACTATGATTTTGGGGAGAGTCTTCTCTCCCCTTTTAAAGTTGAAACTACCAAATGGGCGGTGGTGGGCTAGTTGAACAGTTTTTAGTTGGTAAGGTAACTGTTTTCCATGGACTATTGCCGCCAGAATTATAGGCTCTTACTCTGATTTTATTTTGTGAGTTATTCAAAGCTTGATACATGGCACCTGTTTGCGTGCCCTGATAATAAAGACTCCAGCTTCCAATGTAGCCACGAAGCTGTTCAACGCGATATCCGTCAATGGCTTCATTACTACTCCAACTTAAAATATACAAAGGCGTATACCCTTGGCAGCCAGAATATTCAGTATACAATGTAGGAGCATTAGTCGGCGGAACTACAGGCGCATCTGGACCACACCCGCCTGTTTGCAAAATCAGATCTTTAATATGATCGTAAGTCGCTTTAGCATCGACAATTCCCGCACCATACTGGGTGTTTGGACCACCGACATCGTTTGCACTATCGATTAAAGCAGACTTAATTTGATACGCATTGCACTGTGGAAACAAATACCAAACCTTAGCTGCGATACCACTCACATAAGGGGCAGCCATCGACGTCCCATTTTCAAATCGATAGTTTCCTCCCGTTGTCGTTGATATCGTGGTGTTTTTTCCCACATGGCTACTTAAAAATAATCCAGTATCCTCGTCAACCGACACTACCGGCAGCTTGTATTTTGGAAGTGAATAAGATTGAGTATTGCTGTTATAAGTAATTTCATCAACCAAAGTCGGGTTTTGTAAAGCGGGTCTTGCTGAATTAGAATAGACAATTACCCCCGCAGCGCCAGCGCACCGATCAATTGTCTCATATTCAGTAAGAGCGGATTTGTAACCACTTGGCTCGCTTTGATTGGCAATTTCATTACCCACCCTTTTAATTAAACAGATGTTTCCGCTCACTGACGACGGACAAGAGCTTCCAGAGCAATGGATTAATGCACCTTGCGCGGTGCCCGCATAATGATTTCGAGAGTACTCACCAGTACGGGGTACCCACTTAAAGCGTCGTGCAGGAACTATTTCAGACGAAATATCAGAATCATTAACACCAGTTATACTGATAGAAGCGGTAAATCCTTCTCCACTGGGCACAGTCGACAGTACAGCATCTCCAGGTGCAGCTATGTCAACGGTGTTATTTTCAATTGAAAAATAGGCATGGTTACCTTCTGAATCAGTCGCAGCTACCGATAAAACTTTATCAAATGACGCTGGATAAAAGTTCTGATTATTCGCGCTACTCCATAAGTTTCCTGCGGAAGCTATTACTAGCGTTTCAGTAATATCAATCCCGTCTATTGCTGATTGATAAGCAGCTGGATCACTTGAACCTCCGCTAATACTAATGATATCGGCTTGTTGCGCTTGACAACGAGAAATGCCAGTCGCCCAGTCATTTGTGGTTTTCACTTTAACTACATAAATTGAAATATTTGGATCGCCAGCCGTGACACCAACAACGCCTTGTTGGTTATCCAAGGCTGCAATAATGCCAGCCACATGAGTCCCATGAATATTATCATCCGTTGACCAACCGCCGGAAGAATTAGTCAGATCTTCACCATTTGCACCAGGCAAATCTGGATGCGAGTTGTCATATCCGGAGTCGATTATGCAAAGCTTAATATTGGTAGAACTGTAATTGGTTGGCACAATGCCGGGGTCATGTGCTCTGGTTTGTTCAATCCCATAGGGGGTTATCTGTGCAGACTTTGCACACAGAGAAAACGCACATAGTAGTGGAATGGTTAATCTTTTTATCATTTTTATCTCCTTTTCAGATCTGAGTAATCAAATTCCAAATTAGTGTCGTCTTAAATTAACGACGGAGATAAAGCTACCAAAAAAATTCAAGAAGGATTTTCAGTCCGCCAAAAAATGTGATTAGCCTCCCTTTTATTTTCCAGTTAAAATAAAAATCATCTCGCTTTGTAGATGCATGAGTTTTTAATCGTAGTCATTCAAGATCCGTTTTTAGCCAACAAAACGATTCCCGCTGTTCTTTAACTTTTATGATCGCACCTTAACTCAACTGAAGAATAGTTCTCATTAGTCAATCAAAGTATCCGCTTAGCTTGCAAGGTTATTTCTGTTCATCACAAACGCGATAATGTCGTCATTAAGATGACTATTCGAAAGATAATTTACACCGCCTTGATGTTTAAGCAAGATCCCTTTGTCCGTTTGTTCAATCATGTCCACATCCTTCCATAGGATTTGTGAATTCACAAACTCTGACTCGGTCGTTACACCTTGTTCATCAAATATTAACTTGACTGGTCCATTCGCCGATTTCCCCATTAGCTGTCTCCACACCCACCAGGTCTTTCGGTAAATAATGCTGAATACTTCAAGAATAGCCAGGCTGAATAAAAAGAATGGGATGTAATAATGCTCGGCCTCAACAAATATCAATACAAATGCTAAAACGCCGAGAATTATCGCCTTGGTATAATCCTTATTTTGAACAGGCGGCGCAGATTGTTCAAAGCATTCTTGAAGATAGGTTTTGTTGAGGGTAAAAGTGACTGATTGATTAAATGGTTGTGTCATGATTCAGCTTGTTATGGAGTTTGCGCAAGTTTACCTATTTTGTTTGAATTTGGCGATAGCTAACGCTATTTCAGACAATAAGTTTATTATTTTAACATGCCGGCATTGCCGCCGCGCAATGAGTATTACAGGCCCCCTGCTGTTCTAACGAAAGACTGTCCTTAACAGTTCGGTGACTCTCGCAGCGGGATCTTTTCTAATTTTTTCTTCTTCCTGGGCAACTAACACAAATATACCGTCGAGGGTTTTCTGCAAAACATAGCCTTCAATATCCAGGTCTGGTTTCTTACTAAATGGTATTTTTTCGTAACTGACAAGCAGGCGTTGATATTCGGCGTAAACGCCAACTTCACTCATTGACTGAGTGATGATTGGGCGAAAATTTCTACGCAATTGTTGCTCTGTATCATTGCGGAAATATTGAGTCGCGGCATCTTCTGGACCATTAAGAATCGCCCAGGCATCTTGCACCGACATGCGTGAAATACTATCGATAAATACATCTTTGGCCGTTCCTGAGGCCAATTCCGCAGCCCGATTTATCTGTAATTCAAATTTATCCACGTAACGTCCCAAGCCAATGGTATTTAAGGCCCCAGCCACTTTTTTCAGATCTTGCGGAATTGGGATACGAATTAGTGAATTACCATTAAATCCATCCCTTTGACTCGTCTTAGCAGTGGAATTATTTGTGCTAATTTCCAATGCCTGCTTAAGACCGGCAATGACTGTTCGTTCATCGAGCGGTTGCTGCATCTGTTGCACCTGTTCGATTGTATTGCTAATTTGCCGTAAATCGACATCCTTGCAACTTACTAGCAAGCAGCCAAGCAGGATGAAAATACATCTTTTAGCAGTCTCATATCGGTTAACTCTGAGCTTTTTCTGAATGGACATAATAGCTTCCGATTGGATTTAAACCTTTAGTAAGTGCTCATTTAAAGCTGAACACAGTCACGCTATAGTTGATGAGTCTACTATGCCGATGAGAAAATATGAACTCTGTCATGCTATTGAGTCTACATTTTGCCAAGCACTATCAAGTCAGTTGACTTTAAGCCCTGTTTTAATTAACACTGTGACTTGTCTCGAATGCGATTTAGCAGAATACGCGATAAATCGAATCTTGTGATGGATATAACAATAATTAACGAGGGCTCACATGCTCAGCTTTATAACAAAGACCCTGCAAGACGATCTCTATGGCGAGTTCAATTATATATCAAACTCTTGGGTTAATTCGAACTCGTCTATTTTAGGCTACTCTCCGGTTAAACTGATTCTACCGGGTAATCGCTTTAAAATAGCGAAAAAGTGCATGTCAGTTTTGCTTGAATTTGAAACCGAATTTGAGTCGGAAAAATCCCAATTAGCTGAAATGTTATTTAACGAACACTACTTACCCTGCAAAACCGCAATCGAACAAGGAATATTAAAAACGCTCGTCAAGGTGTTTCCAGAAATTTCGACTCAAAACGAAATTTGGCACCATGTGAAGGTGTTGCAGGTAAGGGTGAATAATCCTGACGGCAAAAATGAGGTTGAAGTTGTTTTTGAAGCCGACTGGGACGTTGAACAAACTATGGGCTTCATATTCAAACCAGATGAGTCAATCGAATTTCGACAAAATGTGGCGTTTTAAATAAACGTGAGTCCTATCACGGACACATACCAGGCGACTTTTAATTCAAAAGCGGCTTGAAGTAAGCCGGTTGAACGACAGGAAGCCTTCAAACGAAGAAATACTGGACAATAATAAGCCCCACTACAACTCAGATATTGCAATCGGACTTATTATCGATATGGATCGTCATTCGGTTGCTAGCGCAATACCATTTCTACCCGCCGATTTTTCGCTCTGGAATCTGCTTCACCATTATGGGTAATCGGTGAGACATCGGCCACGCCAATTGCCACTAGCCGCGCGGCATCAATTTGATATTGACTGATCAATAATTTCACGATTGAGCGCGCGCGTCTTTCTGACAAGTCTTTGTTGTAGTTGTATTGCCCTCGATTATCGGTATGCCCTACAATATAAACTTTAGCCGCCAGGTTGTTTTTCAGATATTCTGCAATCACTTTTAGCGCGTCTGCGGATGTTGATTTTAAAGTGTCTTTATCCGTGTCAAACTCAACGCCGGACAAGACAACGCGACCAGAAGTCGCCAATTCATTTTTGATAAATTGCGGATCGAGCGTTACCAGGTCCGTCTCCATCTCGGCAACTTCAACAACATCCAGAACAATATTTATCGGGTATTGACCAAAATTATAAGTATTGGCAATTAAGTTAACGTAAATATCCTTGCCATCTTTTTTTAACTTACCGTTCCATAAATGGTAGTTAATTGAACCACCCATATTCCAGGGGTCAGCGCCTAAATATCGGCCACTGACACTTTTATTACCGAACACTTCACTCGGCATACGTTTGCCACACCCATCGTTGGCACAAGAATACAATTTCTTAACGCCGGCTTTCTGGAAGGCGATTTCAAAATTACGAAAAACTTTTAACAGGGACTCGGAATTGTCGGCTGTTTCATAAATGATCGTCGTGATTTCGCCTTCTAAAGATCGTGTTGGCGTTTTATCTGGATTCTTTTTGGGACCGGTGACAAGATCATATTGGTCAAAATCGGTGTAGTTATAGCCGACAATTCGACTATTTTTATAGCGCTGAACGAGAGGATGGTCTTTGCTACCTTTTTTGTCTTTTTTATTGTTCGCCAAGAGAGAGTTGGAAGAAGCGGACAAAATCAGTAAAGCAAAAAGCGAAAATACGCGTTTCATAACTTAATTCCCTTTTAGTTAGTGTTTGATGCAACAGTTCAATCATATTGTCTGCGCGCAATATAATGTGATTGATGCCGGAATAATATGAGTTTGGTCACAGTTTGTAGGATTAAAAGTGACTGAGTTATTCCTAAGAGAGCACGCTTAGGGATAAATTTTGGTAGACATTATTTAGCGTATACTTTTTTGAGTTCTTTGGTATTACTCTTTTTTCATTGTTTCTAGATATTCGAGATCTTTCAGATCGTTCCTGGCGGCGCGAAACAACAAATTGGTAAACAGACCAATCCCGAAAAGGCAGGCTAAAATGGTGATCGACCAGCTTATACTATGATTGAAACCGACTCCTGAAATAATAAACCCGAGCAACCATAATAAAAGAAAAGGTAAATAAGACGCTAGATGATCTCGCTTTCTGGTCCGGGCAATCAAATGCGAACGCCAGGGTCCTACAATGCCGACCTTGACTTCTAGTCTTGCCAACGCGTTTCTAATTGCAGTAAATGCAGATTGATAATGCCAATCGACGACTAAAAGACTAACAGAAAAAATCACAACCGCTATTCCGCCATATCCCAATAGATAAGACATATTTAAATTGTTTGTTTTCGAAGAAAGAGCCGCTATAAATCCAACAAAACTAACCGCCATAATTTGTTGAGACAAGGTTCTGACAGTCATTGTTAAACGGCTATAGTTCTGGCAAGCTTCTGAACCCTGCTCGTAAGCGAGTTTTTCTTCATCACTAAATTTATGAGTTGCTTTACTCTCCACACATTTTCCCTGTGAGATTAAACACGCAATAAACGCCAGAGATTTAACATAGCAAGTGACTACTCGGTTAGCAACAAATCACTCAACTCGATTTGAGATAAGTATGCTAAAGAATGCTAAAGAATGGAATCCGATCTGACTCACACTTAACGAGATCCAATAGATTTTGCCAATTTACGCCTCGCCGCAGACAGTAAAATTATTGAATAGTATTTATGAAAACCGAGAAGACATTTGAAAAACAGGCTAAGCGTCGGGTCACCTTGCTTTGATTGTTCGGTGGCGACAATGGCAGAGCCAAAAAATAGGCGTGTCGAGTTCTCACCGTGTGGCCTTACCATAAAAAACGAACGCGTTTTCTTTTGAAAATCACACATCATCAACTGGTTATCGGCCTTGTCTTCGACTGTCCATGCGGCAAACTTGTTAATCTTACCTTTGGCCAGTTGTCTGGCTTGCGCATCGGAAGAGGGTTTGGCAACCAATAGTTTTAAGATCAAACGTTCTAATTTAAATATCCAGGTGGTGTAAAAAGCTTCAACAAAAGTGCCGAAGGGAACTAGAAATGGAACTTCTACCGAGTAACAATCGGTGTAACCACCGAGTCGGTTATAACGGTTAAGTAGTGCATCTTCTGGATTGACGCAGGGTTGGACAGTGCTCAAAATTTTAACTCTTCAATGTTTTAAAATATTAACACTGCCCTATTCTAACGACTTTTGTTCAGTTAGCGATCTAATAATTTAGAGCAAGACATCAATTTACGATTGGAGCCTGTTATTTTTCTTCGATAACAACTAACTTCTTGCGTTTCGGCACCATATTTTTCAATATATTTTGAAACCCGAGGTTCTAACGCAATCTGTTGTTCCACGGTAAGTACGTTATGGACTTTATCCCTCATCTCACGCCACTTTTTTTCTTTGGCTTCCGCAGCAACGTTTAACCAGAGATAGGCTTTGGTATAATCTTTTTCAACACCAAATCCTTCGATATATAAAAGCGCCAGCGAAAATTGTGCCATTTTATTGCCCAATTTGGCGGCTTTGTCCAGATGCTTGAAGGCCTTTTCGTAATTCTTGCTACTAATCGCGTCTAACCCTAACTGAGACTCTCTATTAAATTCTTGAACATCGTAGCTGGTTGCTGCATCTGCATTAATCGCAGAAAGACTACAGATGATAACTGACAGCAAGAATATTTTTTTCACAGTAAATTTCCTTTTAAATGAGAATACCCACTAAAAGTAGCACGCAACTCGCTTCTACCAGAAGGAGCAGATGTAACCAAAGGTGTGAATTCCAGAAGTTTGCAATATCTTTTTACAAAGGTGTTTGTTTGCCCCGAAAGATTCTCGCAATTATTACCTGGCACTTGATATGTACAAAGCAAAGAGATGAGTCTGATGATAACTTGCGTCTAATGATAACTTGCGTCTGATGAT
>Ga0209475_10001347_pt1 | contig 31857 bp, 39 predicted proteins | sample tdDd471_FD_187128 | JGI IMG/M metagenome (GOLD analysis project Ga0209475, IMG submission 187128) | Marine sediment microbial communities from the Atlantic coast under amendment with organic carbon and nitrate - tdDd47.1 (SPAdes)... | ecosystem: Environmental > Aquatic > Marine > Coastal >... | reverse complement strand
CGAACTTCTTGAGAATCAATACCGTATCGGTCTGGTTCGCATGGAACGTGCCATTAAAGAGCGCATGACATTACAGGAACTTGATACCCTGATGCCTCACGATCTGGTAAATTCCAAACCGGTATCGGCTGTGGTAAAAGAGTTCTTCGGTTCTTCCCAGCTCTCACAGTTCATGGATCAGACAAATCCGCTTTCAGAGGTTACTCATAAGCGTCGCTTGTCTGCTCTTGGACCTGGTGGTCTGACACGTGAACGTGCCGGCTTTGAAGTACGTGATGTTCATACCACTCACTATGGTCGTATCTGTCCTATTGAAACCCCTGAAGGACCGAACATCGGTTTGATTGCATCGCTTTCTACCTATGCTCGTGTTAACGATTATGGTTTCATCGAGACTCCCTACAGATCATGCAAAGATGGTAATGCGCATGAAGAAGTCACTTATTTTTCTGCATTGCAGGAAAAAGATTTCTCGATTGCTCAGGCCAATGCGCCTCTCGATACAAAAGGAAACTTTATTAATGAGTATGTTTCCTGTCGTGAAGCCAGTGAGTTTGTCTTAAAGAAAAACGATAAAGTTGATTTGATGGATGTTTCTCCTAATCAGCTGGTTTCGGTTGCTGCTTCTCTGATTCCGTTTTTGGAAAACGATGATGCTAACCGCGCCCTGATGGGATCGAATATGCAGAGGCAGGCTGTGCCACTGTTGATTCCCCGCTCACCGCTGGTTGGAACCGGTATCGAAGGTGTAGTTGCCAGAGATTCCGGTGTTACATCTGTTGCCGAACGTGACGGTGTTGTCGTTTCTGTTGATGCAACCAGAATCGTTGTGCGGGCAAATCCGGACGAAAATGATGTAGATGCAACCACTCAGGTTGATATTCATAATCTGGTGAAATACCAGAGATCAAACCAGAATACCTGTATGAACCAGATGCCCATAGTTAAAAAGGGTGACATTGTTCGTAAGGGTGATGTTCTGGCTGATGGTCCCGCTACTGAGGCCGGCGAGCTTGCACTTGGACAGAATGCTCTTGTAGCATTTATGCCCTGGGGCGGTTACAACTTTGAGGATTCAATTCTCCTCTCCGAGAGAATGGTCATTGATGACGTTTTCACCTCAATTCACATTGATGAGTTTGAAACCGTTGCTCGTGATACCAAACTTGGTAAAGAAGAAATTACCCGTGATATTCCTAACGTCGGTGACGAAGCACTGAAAGATCTGGATGAGTCCGGTATTATTCGTGTGGGTGCCGAAGTTAAATCGGGCGATATTCTGGTTGGTAAGATTACACCTAAAGGTGAAACGCAGCTTTCTCCTGAAGAAAAACTCTTGAGAGCTATCTTCGGTGAAAAAGCAGGTGATGTAAGAGATACTTCTTTGCGCGTACCACCTGGTGTCAATGGTATTGTTATTGATGCCCGCGTATTCTCCCGCAAGGGTGTTGACAAAGATTCCCGTTCTATCGAGATTGAAGAGATTGAAACCAATCAGCTTTTGAAAGATCAGAACGATCAGATCAAGATTATCCAGGAATCTGCCTATGCTCTTATTCGCCATCTGCTGATTGGTAAAAAACCGAAGAGTAACCTGGTTGCAGACAGTGGAAAAGTTCTGCTTGAAAAAGCAGTCGCCATTGATGAAACTGCTGCCAAGGGTATTGCCAGGAAATATCTGGGTCAGATCAAACTTAAGAATGAGCCTGAGCTGGAAGAACGTATCGAGCGCATTCTAAATAATACCTCAGCCGAAGTTGCTGCCATTCGTGAAAAATTCACGGATAAAATCAACAGGCTTAAACGTGGTGATGAGCTCGCTCCTGGTATCATCAAGATGGTCAAGATCTATGTTGCTATGAAACGTAAACTATCGGTTGGTGATAAAATGGCCGGTCGTCATGGTAACAAAGGTGTTGTTTCCCGTATTCTACCAAAAGAAGATATGCCGTATCTGCCTGATGGTCGTCCTGTGGATGTCGTGTTGAATCCTCTCGGTGTTCCTTCACGTATGAACGTCGGTCAGATTCTGGAAACCCATCTCGGTATGGCTGCACGTGGTCTTGGTGAAAAGCTCCAGCGTTTGGTTGAAGAAAATTATGGCGTTGAGATGATTCGTGGCTGGCTGAAGAAAATCTTCAAGACCGACGAATTTGCAGAGGCACTTGATGATGCTTCCGATAAAGCTGTTATCAATTATGCCAGACGCCTTAAAGATGGTATTCACATGGCAACCAGAGTTTTTGATGGTGCGCCTGAAGAAGACATCAAAGAACTTCTTGATGAAGCTGATCTGGATCGAAGTGGTCAGACCATGCTGTTTGATGGTAAAACAGGCGATGCATTTAGTCTCGATGTAACAGTCGGTATTATGTATATGCTTAAACTTCACCATCTGGTTGATGACAAAATCCACGCAAGATCCATTGGGCCATATTCTCTGGTTACCCAGCAGCCACTTGGTGGTAAAGCACAGTTTGGTGGTCAGCGTCTTGGTGAGATGGAAGTCTGGGCCATGGAAGCCTACGGTGCTGCGCACTCGCTACAGGAATTTCTGACAGTTAAATCCGATGATGTTGTCGGCCGTACCAGAATGTACGAGGCTATCGTCAAGGGTGAAAACGACACTGAGCCTGGAGTGCCCGAGTCATTCAATGTTCTGATAAAAGAACTTCAGAGCCTTGGTTTGAACATCGAGTTGAAAGAAGACAAAAAGCAGAATTAACAGAATTTGGCATAAGCCAGATCTGAAACTCATATATTGAGAGGTAGAACGTGAGAGACATTCTATCATTTTTCGACAAGCCGCCCGAGCCGGTTAATTTTAACTCAATCCGTATTTCCCTGTCCTCGCCTGAGCGCATTCTGGACTGGTCCTACGGTGAAGTAAAAAAACCGGAAACAATTAACTACCGTACTTTCAAACCGGAAAGAGACGGACTTTTCTGTGCCAAGATTTTTGGCCCGGTCAAGGATTACGAGTGCATCTGCGGTAAATACAAACGCATGAAGCATCGTGGTGTTGTCTGTGACAAGTGTGGTGTTGAGGTCATTCAATCCAAGGTTCGTCGTGAACGACTTGGTCACATTGATCTTGCAACTCCAGTGGCACACATCTGGTTTCTGAAGTCACTGCCTTCCAGAATAGGTAACCTGCTGGATCTGACTATGAAAGATCTGGAAAAGGTACTTTACTGCGAGGCTTACATTGTAATCAATCCGATGGAAACCGGTCTTAATAAGTACCAGATTCTTTCGGAAGAAGAATATTACAAAGCGCTCGAAACCTTCGGCTATGGAACTTTCGATGCCGGTATGGGTGCAGAGGCCATCAAGGAACTGTTAAAGGAAATTGATGTTGTAGCTTTGGCCGATACTCTTCGTGAAGAGATGAAAGCAGCCACTTCTGAAGCTAAACGTAAGAAGACTTCCAAACGTCTGAAAATTGTTTCCGCTTTCAGAGATTCAGGTAATAAACCCGAATGGATGATGCTGACACGCGTGCCTGTACTTCCTCCGGATCTGAGACCTTTGGTTCCTCTGGATGGTGGACGTTTTGCAACATCCGATCTTAATGATCTATACCGCAGAGTTATCAACAGAAACAATCGTCTGAAAAGACTGATGGAACTCAATGCTCCTGAAATTATCATACGTAACGAAAAACGTATGTTGCAGGAAGCCGTTGATGCACTGTTTGATAACGGTCGCCGTGGAAAGACAATCACCGGGCCTAACAAACGCCCCTTGAAATCACTTTCCGATATGCTTAAAGGTAAACAGGGTCGTTTCCGTCAGAACCTGCTTGGTAAACGTGTTGATTATTCCGGTCGTTCCGTAATTACTGTCGGACCTGAATTGAAACTGCACCAATGTGGTTTACCCAAGAAAATAGCTCTGGAGCTGTTTAAACCTTTTATTTTCAATCGTCTGATAGAAAAAGGTATTGTTTCTACGATCAAATCTGCCAAGAAAATGGTCGAAAAAGAAAAAACCGAAGTCTGGGACATTCTCGATGATGTTATTCGGGAGCATCCGGTTATGCTTAACCGTGCGCCAACTCTGCATAGACTTGGTTTGCAGGCCTTTGAGCCGAAGCTGATTGAAGGTAAAGCACTTCAGTTGCATCCTCTGGTATGTACTGCATACAATGCCGATTTTGATGGCGATCAGATGGCTGTTCATGTTCCATTGTCAATCGAGTCACAGATTGAAGCTCGTGTTTTGATGATGTCTACCAATAACATTCTCTCGCTGGCAAGTGGTAAACCCATTATTTTGCCGACGCAGGATATTGTTCTTGGTATTTATTACCTCACCCGCGAAAGAGCTTTGGATCTTGGTGAAGGTATGATCTTTTCCTGCAAGGAAGAAGTCGTTTCAGCACTTGATGCCGAGCAGATTAGTTTGCAGGCCAAAATCAAGGTACGTTTTGAAAATGGTGAGATGGTTGATACAACCGCTGGTCGTATCATTTTGTCTACTATCGTGCCGAAAGAAATACCCTTCAAGGAAATTAACCGCGTTCTCGACAAAAAGAGCGTTGGAGAATTGATTGATATAGCTTTCCGTGTCAAGGGCGGTAAAACCACCGTTTTGCTGGCTGACAGACTTCGTAGCCTTGGTTATACCTGGGCTACACGCGCCGGATTCTCTATCGGTCTTGATGATATGGTTATTCCCCAGAAGAAATATACAATTATCGACGAGGCCAACGGTCGGGTTCAGGAAATTCAGGGCCAGTACGATGATGGTTATATCTCAGATGGTGAGCGTTATAATAAGGTTATTGATATCTGGACACAGGCCACTGATGATATTGCCGAAGCCATGATGAAGAATCTGTCTGAAGATATTCTGATAGATAAAGATGGTAAGGAATTGGCAGTACCAAGTGACAACTCGGTCTTTATTTTTGCTGATTCCGGAGCCCGTGGTTCTGCCCAGCAGATTCGTCAGTTGGCTGGTATGCGTGGTTTGATGGCAAAACCATCCGGTGAAATTATTGAATCACCGATTACCGCTAATTTCCGTGAAGGTCTTAACGTTTTGCAGTACTTCATTTCTACTCATGGAGCGCGCAAAGGTTTGGCTGATACGGCTTTGAAAACTGCTAACTCCGGTTACCTTACACGCCGACTGGTTGATGTTTCCCAGGATTGTACTATTAGCGAGAATGATTGCGGTACAATTGATGGTATCGAGATTACGGCCCTGACCGAGGGTGGTGAAATTATCCAGAAACTCGGTGAACGTATTCTTGGTCGTGTTGCTCTTAACAGCATCGAGGATCCATACACTGGTGACATTATCGTCAGAGCCAATGAAGAAATCACAGAAGGCCTGGTACGCAAGGTTGAAGATGCCGGTATCGAAAGCGTAATGATTCGCTCGGTGTTGACCTGCCAGTCTGAAATTGGTGTTTGCTCCCGCTGCTACGGTCGTGATCTTTCCCGTGGTAAGAGAGTTAATATTGGTGAGGCTGTTGGTATTATTGCTGCACAGTCCATTGGTGAGCCGGGAACCCAGCTTACAATGCGTACCTTCCATATTGGTGGTACAGCATCCAGACGTGTTGAACAGAGCTCCATTGAAGTTCGTTACAGTGGAACCCTGAAATTCCATAATATGCAAACCGTTACCAGAGACGATGGTGCTATTGTCGTCATGAACAGAAATGGTGAAATCACCACCGTTGACAGTTCCGGTCGTGAGCGTGAACGTTATGCGCTGATTTACGGTGCTGTTCTGATGGCCAATGATGGCGATCAGGTGAAACCTGGCCAGACTGTTGCCGAGTGGGATCCCTACTCAATGCCGATTATCAATGAATTTAACGGCTCAATTAAGTTCGGTGATATGAAAGAGGGCGTAACAATCAAAGAACAGGTCGATGAAGTAACCGGTCTGTCTCGTAAAGTGGTTGTGGAATCCCGTGATGGCGATTTGAGACCCAGAGTTTCTCTGAAAGATGAAAATGGTCGCACAATCAAGCATCCTGGAACTAAACTGCCAGCCAGATATCTGATGCCTGTCGGTGCTAACATTGCTGTTTTCGAAGGTGAACAGGTTGGTCCTGGTCATGTTTTGGCTAAAATTCCTCGTGAAACAACCAAAACCAAGGATATTACAGGTGGTCTTCCTCGTGTTGCCGAGCTCTTTGAAGCCAGAAAGCCGAAAGATCATGCTGTTATTACTGAGATTGACGGTACTATCAGCTTTGGTAAGGATACCAAGGGTAAACGTAAAGTTGTTGTTACCCCTGAAATCGGTGAATCCCGTGACTATTTGATTCCCAGAGGTAAATTTATCTCTGTGCATGAAGGCGATTTCATTCGTGCTGGTGAGCCACTGATGGATGGTTCTTCCAATCCTCATGATATTCTAAGAGTTTTGGGTGAAAAAGAACTTGCCAAATATCTGGTTGATGAAGTTCAGCAGGTTTATCGCTTGCAGGGTGTTAAAATTAACGATAAACACATCGAAACCATCGTTCGCCAGATGTTGCGCAAGATCCGCATTAAAAATGTTGGTGATACGGAATTCCTGATCGACGAGCAGGTTGATAAGCTGTACTTCCTTAAAGAGAACCGTCGTACACAGGCCAAAGGTGGAAGACCCGCAATTGGTGAGCCATTATTGCTTGGTATCACCAAGGCTGCCCTGGTTACAGACAGCTTTATCTCTGCTGCTTCATTCCAGGAGACTACCAAGGTCTTGACAGAGGCTTCTATTGCCGGTAAGACTGATGTTCTCAAAGGTTTGAAAGAAAACGTTATTATGGGACGTTTGATTCCCGCTGGAACTGGATTGGCAACGTACAGGAACATTGGCGTTAAGGTTGATGGTCCTGAACCAGAGCCTACACCAGACGCTTCTGAGGGTGAATCCGGTGAAGAAAATGGCAATGGAGAATCTACAGTTCCCGTAGCTTAAAATTAATACGAATTAATTTGCTCTTTTGAAATAATTGTTGTATAGATTTGCTTCTCTTTCATTTGGAGAGAGAATTTTTGAAATATACCCAAACTGCATCAGTTAAAACGTAATGTTTGATGTAAGTGGGTTTATAAAACAAGCTGGAAGCGATTGGCAAAAAATGCAGTCGAATTAGTGACTTCCGAGTCTATTGCTTTGTTTTATACCCACCGTTTGAGTAATAATCAAAATAATTGAATTAATAACTTGACTTGCTGACAAGGCTCTCTATAATGCGAAAGCCTTGTTTGAGGGTTTTACCCCTTTTGTGTTTAGTAACATCGCGAAATTATTAATGTAAGCGATTGTGAGGAGATGGCCGGATGCCAACTATAAACCAGTTAGTCCGTAAGGGTCGCAAGAAAATTAAAAAGAAAAGCATGACACCAGCATTGCAAAACTGCCCACAGCGCAGAGGTGTTTGTGTCCGTGTTTATACCGTCACACCTAAGAAACCGAACTCAGCTTTGCGTAAGGTTGCTCGTGTGCGCCTTACCTCAGGTTTTGAAGTGACAAGTTATATTCCTGGTGAAGGTCATAATCTGCAGGAGCACTCAGTTGTTCTTATCCGCGGTGGTCGTGTAAAGGATCTTCCTGGTGTTCGCTATCATGTCGTTCGTGGTGTCCTGGATACCGTGGGTGTTGATGGCCGTAGGGCTGGCCGTTCCAAGTATGGAACTAAGCGTCCTAAATAAATTTAGGTTATAAGGTTCATCGCAAAAAAGCGAGCTTAAAGTCGAGGTTGATATGCCGAGAAAAGGTGCAGTTCCAAAAAGAAAAATTATTCCTGATCCTAAATTTCATGATCAGTTAGTGGCCAGATTTATCAATGGTTTAATGCGTAAAGGCAAAAAAAGTACAGCCGAAAAAATTCTGTACAATGCTTTTGATGTCATTGATGGAAAAGTTAAGGACGATGCAGTAAGCGTCTTTAAAAAGGCCCTTGAAAATATCAAGCCTGTTGTTGAGGTTAAATCCCGCCGCGTTGGTGGTGCCACATATCAGGTTCCAACGGAAGTTACACCGGATCGCCGTTTGGCTCTGGCAATTCGCTGGATCGTTCAGTATGCCAAAGCACGTAGCGAAGATAAGATGGAAAACAGACTCGCAGGCGAGTTGTTGGACGCCTATAACGGTCGTGGCGCATCTTTCAAGAAAAAAGAAGATGTTCACCGCATGGCCGAAGCCAACAAAGCATTTGCACACTACCGTTGGTAAGAGATTTGATTGTTTCGATCTTTTAAGAAGATCGTTTGATAGTATGGTTATTATTCACCTTTTGAGTGCTGTGCCGGAGTAAGAGTTGTGGCAACTAACGTTGATTTATCGCAAATTCGCAACATTGGAATTGCTGCTCATATTGACGCTGGTAAAACTACCACAACAGAGCGTATTTTATATTACACCGGAGTGTCGCACAAAATGGGCGAGGTTCACAACGGCAATGCTGTAATGGACTGGATGGAACAGGAGCAGGAGCGAGGTATTACAATTACCTCAGCAGCAACAACATGCTTCTGGAAAGATCATCAAGTCAACATTATAGATACACCGGGTCATGTGGACTTCACTGTTGAGGTGGAACGAAGTCTGAGAGTTTTGGACGGAGCCGTGGTTGTCCTTTGTGGCGTAGGCGGTGTCGAACCTCAGTCGGAGACAGTATGGCGGCAGGCTGATAGATACAGCGTCCCGCGCATAACGTTCATTAACAAATTAGATCGTGTAGGAGCTGACTTTTTCCGAGCTTTAGAGTCTATGAAAAAAAGACTCAAGGCCAATACGGTAATTATGCAATTGCCTATTGGAGAGGAAGATGGTTTTGAAGGTGTTGTTGATCTCGTTCAACGTAAGGCTTACAAGTATTCAAGTGAAAGTTTGGGAGCCGAAGTTGTTGAAGCAGAGATTCCTGCAGAAATGCTGGATAATGTTGACAAGTATAGAAACGAGCTTGTTGAGGTTGCAGCCGAGAGTGATGAGAGTCTACTTGAGAAATACCTCGAAACCGGAGAGTTAAGTGTTGAGGAAGTTGTTAAAGGTATCAGAAATGCAACCTTAAACAATCAGCTTTGCCCCGTTTTTTGCGGTTCGGCCTTTAAAAACAAAGGCGTTCAGCAGCTTTTGGATGCAATTATAGCTTATCTTCCTTCACCGCTTGACGTTCCCCCTGTTACCGGATTTGATCCGAGTAAAAAGAATGAGGAAGTTAGTCGCAAGGCAGACCCTAATGAACCGTTTGCAGCTTTGGCTTTTAAGATCTGGACAGATCCCTTTGTTGGTCATCTAACATTTATAAGGGTATATTCAGGAAGCATGAAAGCTGGAGGTATGGTTTATAATCCTCGCACCAAGAAAAAAGAGCGTTTGCAGAAAGTGCTTAAGATGCATGCAAACAAACGCGAAGAGGTGCAGGAGATAACAGCAGGTGATATCGTTGCCATAGTCGGATTGAAAATGACTGCAACTGGAGATAGCTTGTGTGTTTCAAATAAACCGGTGGTTCTTGAGAATATAGAGTTTCCAAAGCCTGTTATTGATATTGCCATTGAGCCGAAATCGACCGAAGATGAGGAAAAGTTGTCTGAAGGTTTGAAGAAGCTGGCGCAGGAAGATCCAACTTTCCAGGTGAGAGTTGATCAAGAGACTGGACAGACTCTGATTTGCGGAATGGGTGAGCTTCATCTGGAAGTTATCATTGATAGATTGAAACGAGAATTTAAGGTTGAAGCGAATTCAGGAAAACCGCAGGTTGCATATCGAGAAACTGTTACTTCTTCTGGTGCTGCAAGTCATAAATATGACAGACAGTATGCAGGTAAGGCACAGTATGCTGGAGTTTCCGTTAAAGTAGAGCCGGCTGATCCTGGTGGAGGTTTTGTTTTTGAGAGCATGGTGAAAACCAATAGAGTATTTCTCAAGGACTTTCTTGCTTCCTGTGAAAAAGGTTCTATGGATGCAATGAATTCTGGCCCTGTTCTGGGTTATCAGGTTGTGGATGTGAAAGTTACACTTCTTGAAGCTGATGCCAGAGATGAAGAGTCTAGTGAAGTTGCTTTCCATGCTGCTTGTAATTTCTCGGTAAGAGAAGCTATTGAAAAGGCTACCCCGGTATTGATGGAGCCGATGATGTCTGTTGAAATCGTTACCCCGGAAGAGTTCATGGGTGAAGTCATTGCAGATGTAAATTCAAGAGCTGGCGAAGTTAGAGGAACAGAACAGAGATCCGGAGCCCAATTGATTCAGGCGCTTTGTCCTTTAAGATTGATGTTTGGTTATGCAACAGATTTGAGATCGGTTACTCAGGGTAGGGCAACCTACACGATGGAATTTAAAAAATATTCTCCAGTGCCTGCCAAGTTACAGGAACAAATGACGGCACGGAGTTCTGGTTATTATTGATAATTAAATGTAGATTTTTAACTTACTAAAGCTAATTAGAAAAGCTAACTAGTCCCGAATAAGGAGGCAAGGATGGCGAAAGAAAAATTTGAGCGGACAAAGCCACACTGCAATGTTGGAACCATCGGTCACATCGATCATGGTAAAACCACATTAACCGCTGCAATCACAAAAGTTCTGGCCAAAAAAGATGGCGCAACTTTTACAGCATTTGACGAAATCGATAAAGCACCTGAAGAAAAAGAGCGTGGAATTACTATCGCCACAGCCCACATTGAATATGAAACCGACAATCGTCACTATGCCCACGTTGATTGCCCAGGTCATGCTGATTACATCAAAAACATGATTACCGGTGCTGCACAGATGGACGGAGCTATTCTGGTCGTCGCAGCCAATGATGGTCCCATGCCTCAGACCCGCGAGCACGTACTGTTGGCTCGTCAGGTTGGTGTACCGGCCATGGTAGTTTTCTTGAACAAAGTTGACATGCTCGACGATCCTGAACTTCTGGAACTGGTAGACATGGAACTTCGTGAGCTTCTGAGCTTGTACGAATTTCCTGGTGATGATGTACCAATCATTCCTGGTTCAGCCCTTAAAGCCCTTGAAGGCGACGAAGGTGAAATTGGTGAGCAGGCAGTTCTGAAGCTGATGAGCGAAGTTGATCGCTATGTTCCGCAGCCTGATCGCTTGACCGACCTTCCTTTCCTGATGCCCGTTGAAGATGTTTTCTCTATTTCCGGTCGTGGAACAGTCGCAACTGGTCGTATTGAGCGCGGTATTGTTAAAGTTAGTGAAGAAGTCGAGATTGTTGGCTTTAAAGAAACCCGCAAAACAGTTTGTACCGGTGTTGAGATGTTTAGAAAACTTCTCGATGAAGGTCAGGCCGGCGATAATGTTGGTATTCTGCTTCGTGGTGTTAAAAAGGATGAAATCGAACGTGGTCAGGTTTTGGCCAAACCGGGTTCAATTCTTCCTCATACCAAGTTTAAATCTGAGGTTTACGTTCTGAACAAAGACGAAGGTGGACGTCACACTCCGTTCTTTAAGGGATATCGTCCTCAGTTCTATTTCCGTACTACAGATGTTACCGGTTCCATCGAATTGCCCGAGGGTGTAGAGATGGTCATGCCTGGTGATAACGTAGCCATGGAAGTTGAGTTGATTATACCTGTGGCAATGGAAAAAGAACTCCGTTTCGCCATTCGTGAAGGTGGCCGTACAGTCGGCGCCGGTGTTGTTGCCGAAGTTATCGAATAAGTAAGTTATCGAGTAAGTCGAAAGGAGAGTCCGACGTGGCTCAACAAAAAATTCGTATTCGCTTGAAAGCATATGACTACAAATTGCTAGATCAGTCCACGACTGAGATCGTTGAAACCGCACGCAGAACCGGTGCCAGAATTGCTGGTCCCGTACCACTGCCAACCGTAATAAACAGGTACACGGTTCTTCGCTCGCCACACGTAAACAAGAAATCACGTGAGCAATTTGAGATTAGAACTCATAATCGTATGATTGACATCCTTGAGCCAAATCAGCAAACGCTGGATGAACTCATGAAGCTGGATCTCTCAGCAGGTGTTGATGTTGAAATCAAGACCTGATTTTAAGGGTTGATAGGCGATAGAGACACATACGTAAGTAAACCGGTTGTTACTGGTTGATAGTCGAGGAAACTAATGTTTGGAATCATTGGTAAAAAAGTCGGAATGACGCAGATGTTTACGCCAGATGGCACACGCCATTCGGTTACCGTTCTGGAAGCAGGTCCCTGTGTTGTTATGCAGAAAAAGACTGAAGAAAAAGAAAAGTACAATGCTGTACAGCTCGGTTTTCAGTCCAAGGCCATCCAGTGGAAATCAAAGGCGCAGTCTAAAGAAGGTGACGGCAAAATGAAAGGTACACGCAAAAAGAACAGCGTTACCAAGCCCATGGTCGGTCACTTCAAAAAAGCTGGCAAAGGCGCATTCCATTATCTCAAAGAATTTCGTGTGGAAAACGTTGATGAATTTGAAATCGGACAGGAAATCACTGTAAACGATTTTGCAAGAGGCGACGTTATAAATGTTACGGGTACTGCCAAAGGTAAAGGTTTCCAGGGTGTTGTAAAGCGCCACGGATTCGGTGGTGGTCGTATGACACATGGTTCTCGCATGCATCGTCTGCCAGGTTCAATTGGTGCCTGTGCAACACCTGCTCGCGTATTTAAAAACAAAAAGCTTCCGGGTCAGACTGGTAATCACAGGGTCACTGTTAAGAACCTGTTTGTTATCTCAGTGGATCAGGAAAACAACCTTATGTATATCCGCGGTGCAGTTCCTGGTGCTACGAACTCAGTGGTATATGTAAACAAGGTTGGTAAGTAGCGTATTAGTTGTGCCAAGGAGAATGTTATGGCATTGTTGAAGGTATATGATCTATCAAACAAAGAAGTAGGCGAAATTGAAGTAGCCGGCGAAGTGTTTGAAGCAGAGGTCAACCAGAACTTGTTTTACGAAGTTGTTAAAATGCAGCTCGCCAAGCGTCGTGCCGGTACGCATTCTGTAAAGAATCGCGGCGAAATCAGAGGTACCACGGCTAAGATGTTTCGACAAAAAGGTACTGGTAATGCGCGTCGTGGCTCGATCAAGTCACCGACACTCAGAGGTGGTGGTTCCGTATTCGGTCCCAAACCCCGCAGTTACACATACAGAGTACCGAAAAAGGTTCGCAAAGGCGCAATGATATCAGCTCTTTCCATGAGAAATCAGGAAGAAAAGTTGATCGTACTCAATGATTTCACGCTTGAAGAGATAAAAACCAAAAATTTGGTTAAGATTCTCTCCACTCTGGGAGCCAAAAAGCCCCTGATCATTGATGACAACAATGATAAGCTGTCGCGTTCCGCATCCAATATCCCAGGCGTTGACGTACTGCCCGTCGCCGGATTGAATGTATATGACATTCTTCGTCATGATGAACTTATTATGACAAAAGCTGCGACCGAGAAAGTGGAAGGAGCGTTGAAGTCATGAGAAGAGATGCACAGGATATTATCATTCGTCCCCTGATCACTGAAAAGGGTACAATGATTCAGGAAACATCTAATCAGTACTTTTTTGAAGTACGTAAAGATGCCAATAAAGTCGAGATTAAAAGTGCAATCGAAAAGATCTTTGAAGTTAAGGTTCTGAAGGTAAACACAATGTGTATGCCTGGTAAATGGAAAAGACTTGGCCGTCACACTGGAAGATCAACCGGTTACAAAAAAGCGGTTGTGACACTCAAAGATGGTGATGCAATCGAATTGTATGAAGGCATCTAAACGGTAGCACCTGTTTAAGGGAGTAGACCTATGGGTATTAAAAAATACAAACCCACAACAAATGGACGACGTGGAATGATGGTATCTGATTTCGATACTATTACCACAGACACGCCTCACAAACCGCTGTTGGCGCCGCTGAATAAAAAGTCCGGTCGTAACAATAACGGTAGAATCTGTGTCAGACGCCGTGGCGGTGGTCACAAACGTCAGTACAGAATCATAGATTTCAAGCGTAACAAATTTGATGTTCCGGCTAAAGTCGCAACCATTGAATATGATCCTAACCGTTCAGCACGAATTGCTTTATTGCATTATGCCGATGGTGAGAAGAGATACATCCTCGCCCCCGACGGTTTACAGGTTGGTAGCATGATTTTGGCCAGTGATACAGCTGACATCATTCCTGGCAACAACCTTCGCCTGAAGCATGTTCCTCTTGGTACCTTGGTACATAATATCGAGATGAAAATCGGCAAAGGCGCTCAAATGTGTCGCTCTGCAGGGACCTATGCACAGTTGATGGCTAAAGAAGGCCGTTATGCACAGCTTAGATTGCCCTCCGGTGAAGTGAGAAAAATTCTGCTTGAGTGCAGAGTTACAATCGGAACCGTAGGTAATAAAGAGCACAGCAATATCTCCATAGGAAAAGCAGGTCGCGCAAGACATTTAGGTCGCAGACCCAAGGTTCGCGGTGTTGTTATGAACCCGGTAGATCACCCTCATGGTGGTGGTGAAGGTCGTACCTCTGGTGGTCGTCATCCTGTAACTCCCTGGGGCGTACCTACTAAAGGTTATAGAACTCGTAAGAATAAACGTAGCGATCAGTACATTGTTCGTTCGCGTCATAAGAAATAACGGTATCATCCACGAAGGGAGATTGAACCGTGCCACGTTCAGTTAAAAAAGGGCCGTTTATCGATGATCATCTGATGAAGAAGGTCATGGAAGCCAAAGCAAGCGGTAGCCACAAAGTTATTAAAACCTGGTCAAGAAGATCAACCATCTTTCCGGAGTTTGTTGGCATAACTGTAGCAGTTCATAATGGCAAAAAATTTCTGCCAGTGTACGTTACAGAAAATATGGTTGGACATAAGTTTGGTGAATTTTCCCCAACTCGTACCTTCCGTGGCCACTCGGGCGACCGCAAGGGAAAGAAATAATAGGAGCCTAAGATGGAAGTCTCGGCAAAACTAAAGTTTTTGAGAATATCCCCCAGAAAAGTGCGTCTGGTAGCTGATATGGTTCGCAGGAAAAAAGTTGAAGAAGCAATCAACCTTCTTAACTTCAACCCGCGCAAAGCTGCTCAGCCTATCGCAAAACTTCTGCACTCAGCCGTTGCTAATGCAGATGAAAAGGGTGAAATTGATGTTGATACTCTGTTTGTTAAGACAATCATGGTAGACGAAGGTCCTACAATGAGACGTTTTAGACCGCGGGCAATGGGACGCGCAACCAGAATTAACAAACGCACGAGCCACATAACTGTGGTGCTGGCGGAAGCCTAATATAATCGGAGGTGAGTTTTGGGCCAGAAAGTCAACCCTATAAGTCTTCGGGTAGGTATTAACCGAACCTGGGACAGCAAATGGTTTTCGGAAAAGAATTATGCAGCATGGTTGCATGAAGACATGACCGTACGCAAATTTCTGAAAAAAGAAATCTATTCCGCAGGTGTTTCAAGAATAATGCTTGAACGCGCTCCCGGAAAGCTGAAAGTCACGATCCATACCGCACGTCCCGGCATTGTTATCGGCAAGGGTGGCGCAGGAATCGAGATTCTGAAAAAGAAAATCGAGAAGCTGACCCAATCAGGCGTATTCGTGAACATCGTTGAAGTACGTAAGCCTGAGACAGATGCACAGCTCGTAGCCGAGTCTATTGCATTGCAGCTCAACAAACGTATTGCCTACAGAAGAGCTATGAAAAAAGCCATGAGCCTGGCACTGAAATTTGGTGTAAAAGGAGTCAAGGTAAATCTGGCTGGTCGTTTGGGCGGTGCAGAGATCGCAAGATCCGAGCGTTACATGGAAGGTCGCGTACCTCTTCATACACTTCGCGCGGATATTGATTATGGATATACACAGGCCAAGACAACCTACGGAATTATTGGTGTCAAGGTTTGGATCTATAAAGGTGAAATCTTCGAAGAAAAACAGTCCAATCTTCGTTTGTCATAAACGGGATAGATTTAAAAGATTGTTGAAGACAAGTAGAAAGGCAGCGTTATGTTAGCGCCAAAAAAAGTAAAACACCGCAAGGTACAGAAAGGTCGCATTCGTGGTATCGCACATCGCGGAAACGAAGTGTCCTTTGGTAGTTTCGGACTTCAGTCTTTAGAGCGTGGTTTTATTACTGCCAGACAGATAGAAGCTGCTCGTATTGCGGTCACTCGTTTTATCAAACGTGGTGGTCAGGTATGGATTAGGATCTTTCCCGATAAACCTTTGACAAGGAAACCGGCCGAAACCCGAATGGGTAAAGGAAAAGGAGCTCCTGAAGAGTGGGTGTGCGTAATTAAGCCAGGCACTATGTTGTATGAAGTTGAAGGTGTTGGCGAAGATATCGCAAGAGAAGCTTTCCGCTTAGCAGCTCATAAACTTCCTGTGAAAACCAGATTCCTCAGCAGGGAGGATGTAATATGAAAATGATCGATTTGAGAAGCAAGTCAGACGAAGATCTGAAAGCTGAGTTGGTGAATCTTAAAGATCAGATGTTTAGATTGAGATTTCAGAAAGCAACTGCACAACTGGAAAATCACAAACAGATTCCGATCACCAAAAGAAACATTGCTCGTGTTCTGACAGAGATCAAAGAGCGCGAACTTAAAAAGTAAATAAAGTATCTTCGTCGATATTAAAGGCGCGAGAGAAAAGGAAGGTTGGCGACCATGGAAAAAAAACGTGGTAACCGTAAACAAAGAAGTGGAATGGTTGTAAGTGACAAGATGGATAAAACCATTGTTGTCAAGGTTGTCCGCCGTTTCAAGCATCCGCTTTTCAAAAAGTATGTGTTAACCAGCAAGAAGTACAAAGCACATGATGAAGCAAACGAATGCAACATCGGTGATGAAGTGATAATTGTTGAGACCAGACCTTTGTCGAAGGATAAAAACTGGAAGGTTAAGACAATTTTGAAAAAAGCGGTCTAATTGAATTGTACCATTATATAGGGTACAGGTGGAGCTAAGCCATGATTCAGATGCAAACAAGATTAGACGTAGCCGATAACTCGGGCGCAAAAAAGATAATGTGCATAAAAGTTCTCGGTGGATCTAAACGTAAATATGCCAGAGTTGGTGATGTCATAGTGGCATCGGTCAAAGAGGCAATGCCGAATTCCAAAGTTAAAAAAGGTGATATCATCAAGGCTGTCGTAGTCAGAACTGCCAAAGAAATCGCCCGCGGAAATGGCACCTATTTGAAATTTGATAATAATTCTGCTGTGGTTATCAATGCGAACCGTGAGCCGGTTGGAACACGTATTTTTGGGCCAGTCGCTCGAGAATTGAGAGCCAAGCGTTTCATGAAAATCGTCTCACTGGCCCCAGAAGTACTGTAGGCTCGGAGGTTTAGGAGAGCAATATGAGAAAGTCTCTTCATGTAAAAAAAGGTGATACTGTTGTTATTATCGCCGGTAGTGAAAAAGGCAACAAGGGTAAAGTGCTGATGACTATGCCTGAAGACAACCGTTTAATGGTTGAACGCACCAACATGGTCAAACGCCATCAAAAGCCCAGCCAAGTTAATCCTGCTGGTGGAATAGTTGAAAAAGAAGCTCCGATGCATGCTTCTAATGTCAAGTTGATTTGCCCTGAATGCAGCAAACCGACTAGCGCAAAAAGACATGTACTCGAAGATGGTAAGGTCATGCGTCGCTGTGCCAAATGTGGCGAGACTTTTGAGTAATAAAGGAGAGCTGAGATGACCGCCAGGTTATATACAAGCTATAAAGAACAGATTGTTCCAAAGATGACAGAACAGTTCGGCTATAAGAACATCAACGCTGTTCCGAAGCTGGAAAAAATCGTCATCAACATGGGACTTGGTGAAGCAATACAGAACCCGAAAGTGGTTGACAGCGCTGTTAATGAAATTCGCGCCATCACTGGACAGGCTCCTGTTGTAACCATCGCCAAAAAATCCATTGCACAGTTTAAACTGCGCGAAGGTATGAAGATTGGTGCCAAGGTTACATTGCGCCGCGATCAGATGTACGAATTTCTTGATCGTTTGGTTAATATTGCTTTACCTCGTGTTCGCGATTTCAAGGGTGTCTCTACAAAAGCCTTTGATGGACGCGGTAATTACACACTTGGTGTGCGCGAAGAAATTATTTTTCCCGAGATAGAATACGATAAAATTGACCGTATCAAAGGGCTTAATATTTCTTTTGTCACTACAGCGAAAACAGACGAAGAATCAAGAGCACTGCTGAAAAATTTCGGCATGCCATTTAGACATTAACCCTTTTAACCGAGGAGGCCGTTTTGGCAAAGATGTGCTTGAAGGTCAAAGCCCGGCGTAAACAGAAGTTCAAAGTGCGTGAGTATAATCGTTGTCCCATTTGTGGACGTAGCCGTGGTTATCACCGCAAATTTGATATGTGTAGGATCTGCCTTAGAGACAATGCTTCATATGGTCTTTTACCTGGAGTAACCAAGGCAAGCTGGTAACTTACGCTGATTATTAGCGAATGTTCCACAATAAGCAAGCGAGGAATTAAAATGAGCATGACCGATCCCATTGCCGACCTGCTCACCAGAATTCGGAATGCAAATATGGCAAGATTGGACTCATTTACTTGTCCAAAGTCAAATATGAAAGTCCGAGTCCTGGAAATTATGCAGGAAGAGGGTTATATCAAGGGCTTCAAAGTTGTTACGACTGGTAAGTTTGATCATATCAACGTACAGTTGAAATATCTTGAAGGCCGTGATCCAGTAATCCTGGGGATTAAGCGTATCAGCAAACCTGGTCTGAGACAATATGTTAAACATGACCAGATACCGCGTATCAGAAATGGTATGGGTACAGCCATTCTTTCAACATCGTATGGTGTAATGGCTGATAAAGATGCGAGACGAAAACACATTGGCGGTGAGCTACTGTGTACGATTTGGTAAACCAATATATGGAATAGGTGTTGTCCATGTCTAGAATTGGAAAATTACCAATACCAATACCCGATAAAGTGGATGTAAAAGTTGATGGAAGCACAGTTTCCGTCAAAGGTCCGCTGGGTTCGATGGTTCAAGAGACCCGTCCAGAGGTAATGGTAAAGGTAGAAGAGAAAAATATACTTGTAGAGCGCAGAGACGACTCACGTGAGTGCAGAGCATTTCACGGTCTCTATAGATCCTTGCTGAGCAACATGGTTATTGGTGTTTCAGTTGGTTTCAAAAGAGAGCTTGATGTCGTTGGTGTGGGTTACAAAACTGAGCTTAAAGGCAATAATATCGAATTTCAGCTCGGTTACTCGCATCCTATCAGCTTCCCGCTGCCAAAGAGCGTAAAAGCTGATGTGGATACGAAAGCGAACCACATAACTCTGACAGGTTATGACAAGCAAGAGCTTGGACAAACCGCTGCAAATATTCGTTCACTGAGACCACCCGAGCCCTACAAAGGCAAAGGTGTGAAGTACACCGAGGAAACGATTCGCCGTAAAGCAGGTAAAACTGCCGGTAAGTAAGCGTTAAGTCGGGTTCCTTTTATACTCGAAGGAGATAACCCTATGCCAACTAATAAGTTGAAGCAGAGACTGGCAAGGAAAAAGCGTATCCGTAGGAGCGTTTCTGGTATTCCAGAAAGACCTAGGATGACAATTTTTCGTAGCCTAAAAAATATCTATGTTCAGGTGATTGATGATGTTAGTGGTCAGACTTTGATACAGGCCTCATCAGTCGATAAAGAGCTGAAAAGTGCTGTTCAGGATATCAAAGACAATCCTCCCAAACCTCCCGAGGTAAAAGAGGAAGCAACCGAAGGTAAAAAGAAGAAGAAAAAGGCCAAAAAGCCTGCTCCTCTTCCGACAATTAACCAGCTCATTTGCGAGAAGGTTGGTGAAGAAATTGCCAAGCGTTGCAAAGAGAAGAACATCGAAGCAGTCGTGTTTGACCGCAACGGCTATAAATATCATGGTAGGGTGAAATTCCTGGCCGAGGCCGCGCGTAAAGCCGGTCTCTCCTTCTAAAGCTTCACAAGGAGGCTTTCCGTGGCATATAACAACGGTAATCAGAAGAAAAAGTTCGCTCCAGAAGACGAATTTGAAGATCGTACAGTACACATTAACCGCGTCGCCAAAGTTGTAAAAGGTGGTCGTAGGTTCTCTTTCGCCGCCATCGTAGTAGTTGGTGACGGAAAAGGCATGGTTGGTGTAGGAAAAGGTAAGGCTGCTGAGGTTCCTGAAGCAATTCGTAAGGGAAACGAAAAAGCTCGTCGCGATATGGTCAAGATTCCAATTGTTAACGAGACTATACCTCATGAGATTATCGGCAGATACGGCGCAAGCAAGGTCGTTTTGAAGCCAGCTTCAGCAGGTACTGGTATTATCGCAGGTGGTACTGTTCGTGCGATCATCGAAACCGCTGGTATTCCTAATATTCTGTCAAAGATCATCGGCAGCCGTAATCCTCATAATGTTGTTAAAGCAACACTGAACGGTTTAACGAATCTTTCAACCAAAGAAGAATTTGCTCGTCGTTTGGGAAAAAGTATCGACGAAGTAGGTAAATAAGGAGACATGGGTATGGCAAACGTTAAAATTACCCAGACTAAAAGCCTGATAGGGCGCCCGAAAGATCAGCGTCTAACTATCAAGGGCCTTGGTTTAAAAGGAATTCGTGATTCTGTAGTCAGAGCTGATAATCCATCCGTTCGTGGCATGATTTTCAAAGTGAAACATCTTGTTGTTACAGAAGACACAAACGAAGAAATTACTCCGTCCAGGCATACATATAAGCCAGCGGAATAGAATAAGGGGTTGATGAGATGAAACTTCATGAGATTCGTGTACCGGAAGGTGCCAAAACCAATCGCAAGCGCGTAGGCCGTGGACACGGCTCAGGTTGGGGAAAAACCAGTGCAAGAGGTCACGGTGGTCAGAAATCCCGCTCCGGCGGTAGCATTAGACCTGGTTTTGAAGGTGGACAGATGCCATTGCATCGTCGTTTGCCCAAATTCGGTTTCACCAACATCTTTAGAAAGAAATTCGCCGAGATCAAATTGTCTGATCTGGATAGAATGACAGTTGATGTAATCGATACACAGGCTTTGCTTGATGCAAATCTGACAAACGAATCGATGGACGGTGTAAAGATTATTGGTACTGGTGAAATTACCCGTGCCGTTAACGTGAAAGTAGACAAAATCACTAAAGGCGCCCAGGCTAAGATCGAGGCTGTCGGTGGTACTGTCGAAATCGTTCCAACCGAAGTTCGCTGGGTTGAAGTTGGTATTGGTAAAGTCAACAAACTCGAAGCTACTGAAATCGATATGGAAGTCCTGCTTAAAGCTGGCCTGATTCCTGAAGGTTGCGAGAGAGCACGTATCGTTAGACGTGGTATTATAAAAGACGCGAAAACTTTCCGCAATGTGGAAGTTTCCCGTAATGCCCGCCGCTCCATTTTGAATGCCGGTGGCAAGATTGAGGAGAATAGCTAAGGTGGCTACTCAATTTTCTAACATAGCAAAAATTCCCGAGCTGAAGCGAAGAATAATATTTTCGCTTGCCATGCTCGCTATTTATAGAATGGGTATCTTCGTTACTGCCCCAGGCGTTGACCGTACGGTCATGGCTGAATTTATGGGACAGGCAGGCGGTTTGTTCGGTCTGTTTAACATGTTTACCGGTGGTGCCATGGAACAGGTTTCTGTTTTTGCACTCGGTATTATGCCCTACATTTCATCATCCATTATTTTCAACCTCTTGACGGTTGTATGGCCTGTCATGGGTCAATTGAAAAAGGAAGGTGAAGCTGGACGCAGAAAAATCAACCAGTACACCAGATACGGTACTGTTGTGCTTTCTGTTATTCAGGGTTTTGCAATATCTGTTTGGCTTGAGTCAATCAAAATGGGTGAGCAAGTAGTTGTTGACCCGGATACAGCCGGATGGGGATTCCGAATCCTTATCATCCTTACTTTGACTGCCGGTACCGCATTCCTGATGTGGCTTGGTGAGCAGATCACTGAAAAGGGTATTGGAAACGGTATTTCATTGCTAATTTTCGCAGGTATCGTCGCAAGACTGCCACAGGCGATTAAACAAACCATAGATTATGTACAGGGCGATCAAATTACACCTTTGATGTTGCTTGTATTCATGATTATCATGGTTGTTGTTATCGGAGTCATTATTTTTGTCGAACGTGGGCAGCGCAGAATTCCTGTTCAGTACGCCAAAAGAGTTGTTGGTCGCAAAATGTATGGTGGTCAGAGCACGCATTTGCCGCTCAAAATTAACACCGCCGGTGTTATTCCTCCGATTTTTGCTTCTTCAATCATTATGTTCCCTGCAACAATTGCCAACTTTGTGGATCATCCATGGGTAAAAGTTTTCTCCGATGCAATGATGCCCGGAACCTGGCTCTATAATTCACTTTACATAGCCATGATCGTTTTCTTCGCATTCTTCTACACTGCTGTTCAGTTCGATCCAATGGATGTTGCTGATGGTATGAAGAAAAACGGTGGATTTATTCCTGGTATCCGCCCAGGTAAGAAAACTGCTGAATACATTGATACTGTCCTTACAAGGATAACAGTTTTAGGTGCGATATATTTGTCGGCGATTTGTGTGTTGCCAATGTTCCTGCAGGCGAGAATGAATGTGCCTTTCTACTTCGGTGGAACAGCTCTTCTGATCGTAGTTGGTGTGGCATTGGATACGGTTAGCCAGATTGAATCCCACCTCATAACAAGACACTATGATGGCTTTACCGGACCTAAAGGTCCACGTATCCGCGGTCGTCGTTCAAGAGGATAAATTTTAATCTTGTTGACGAAAGGAATGAGAGCGATGAATCTGATTTTTCTAGGCCCACCTGCTGCCGGTAAAGGAACGCAGGCCAAGAAAGTTGTTACACGTTTTGACATTCCGCAGATTTCCACTGGTGAAATTTTCCGAGCTGCAATGAAAGAAGGCACGGAAATGGGTAAAAAAGCCAAGGAATACATTGACCGTGGTGATCTGGTACCGGATGAAATAGTGGTTGGAATCGTTGCTGATCGTCTTGCTGAAGATGATTGCAAAAAGGGATTTTTACTTGATGGATTCCCCAGAACTCTTCCTCAGGCAGATGCTTTAGCGGAAGTTCTTGACAAATTGGAAAGAAAGTTGGATAACGTCGTTCAGCTAGACGTTCCTGACGATGAATTAATGAGACGTCTGACTGGTAGACGAATTTGCCGTGACTGCGGTGAAGAGTTTCATGTCGTCTTTAAAAAGCCCCAGGTAGAAGGGGTTTGTGATAAATGCGGTGGTAAGGATCTTTATCAGAGAAGTGATGATAATGAAGAATCAGGCAAACAACGCCTTGAGACTTTCCACGGCCAGACAAAACCGTTGATTGAATACTACTCCAAAGAAAACCTGCTTTTGCCGGTAGATGGAGTAGGAAGCATTGACGAGATATTTGTGAGAATCGAAGCGGCTTTAACCAAGTAGAGGGATTGATCATGATCCATCTGAAAAGCCGAGATGAAATAGAATTGCTCTTTGAAGCCGGACAAATTGTAGCCGCAGCGCATGAAGCGATTGAAAATATACTTGAACCGGGCATTAGCACTAAAGAACTTGATGCTGCTGCTGAAAAAGTAATTCGCGCTCGCAAAGCGAAACCTGCGTTTTTAGGCTACCATGGTTATCCTGCAACACTTTGTGCCTCTATAAACGAAGAAGTTGTGCATGGAATACCGAGTCCGAAAAGAATAGTTAAAGATGGTGATCTTATCGGTTGCGATTTGGGCGCCATTTTAAACGGTTGGATAGGCGATGCTGCAAGAACTCATATTGCTGGCAAAGCTTCAAAAAACGCCGAAAGACTGAGTCGCATCACAAAAGAATGTCTTTACAAGGCAATCGACGTAATGGTTCCTGGCAACAGGCTTGGTGATATTGGTTACGCGGTTCAGACTCACGCTGAAAAGAACGGTTTTTCAGTTGTACGTGAATATGTCGGTCATGCTGTTGGTCGTGAGTTGCATGAGGATCCTCAGGTTCCTAACTACGGTCGCAAAAACAAAGGTATCAGACTTCAAGAGGGTATGGTACTGGCTGTTGAGCCGATGATTAACGAAGGCGTTCATGATGTTAAAGTTCTGGACGATGGCTGGACCGTCATAACAGCGGACAAAAAGCTTTCGGCCCATTGGGAACATACAATTGCCATTACGGCAGACGGACCCAGGATATTGACTGGTTCCGGAGAATGATAATTCGGATTTCGTAATATACGATATCAGAAAAAGCGAGTAAGAAGATGAAAGTCAGAGCATCTGTAAAAAAAATCTGCGATAAATGCAAGATTATCAAAAGACATGGTAAGGTTCGCGTTATTTGCGAGAATCCCCGACATAAACAGGTTCAGGGATAATTAGTGGGCCTTCAGGCGCAAGATAAACAAAGGAGAAGATAGTGGCACGTATTGCTGGTGTTGACCTGCCCAAGAGAAAAAGAGCCGACATTGCTCTTACCTATATTTATGGTATTGGGCGCGTTACTGCTAAACAGATTCTGGACAAAGCAGGTATTGACCATGCTACCAAGTCCGATGATCTTACTGAGGGTGAAGTTCAGCAAATTCGTCGTGTAATTGACGATGAATTCACAGTCGAGGGTGATCTCAGACGTGAAAAACAAATGAACATCAAACGTTTGATGGATTTAGGTTGTTATCGTGGCCTAAGACATAGACGTGGTTTGCCTTGTCACGGTCAGCGTACCAAAACTAATGCACGTACATTAAAAGGTCCGCGTAGAATTCTTGGACGAAAGAAATAAGATCGTCGTCTGACGATTTGGAGGAAACATGGCGAAAGCACCGCGCAAAGGGCGCACCAAAAAGGTAAAGAAGAATATTCAGAGTGGTATTGCTCATATTCAAAGTACTTTCAATAACACCATGATTACAATTACCGACGTTTCCGGTAATGTGGTTTCATGGTCCACAGCAGGTATGATGGGTTTCAGAGGCTCCAGAAAGAGCACTCCGTTTGCCGCTCAGATCGCTGGTGAAGATGCTGCGAAAAAAGCAATGGAACACGGAATGAAGAATATTACAGTAAATGTTAAAGGTCCCGGTTCTGGTCGTGAATCAGCCCTGAGAGCTCTGTCCGCAGCAGGTCTTAAGGTTTCCGTAATTCGCGATGTCACTCCGGTTCCCCATAATGGTTGTCGTCCGCCCAAAAAGCGTCGCGTTTAACCTAGCTCAGTATATTCGAAGGAGGATGACTTGGCTAAATATACAGGTCCAAAATGTCGTTTGTGCCGCCGTGAAGGTGGAAAGCTGTTTTTAAAAGGTGAGCGTTGTTTCACAGCCAAATGTGCCATGGAACAAAAACGTAGACCCTATCCACCAGGTGAACACGGTTTTGGACGTAAAAAACGTTCTGAATACGGTTTGCAGCTTCGTGAAAAACAGAAAGTTCGCCGTATTTATGGTATCTTGGAAAAACAGTTCCGAGGCTATTTCAAAAAAGCTGATGGCCAAAAGGGCGTAACTGGTGAAAACCTGCTTAGACTTCTGGAACTCAGATTCGATAATATAATTTATCGTTTAGGATTTGCATCTTCAAGAGCCGAAGCTCGCCAGCTTATTCGTCATAAACATTTCACTTTGAACGGAAAACGTGCTAACGTCGGTTCCATTCAATTAAGAGTGAATGATGAAATCGGTGTAAACGAGAAGAGCAAAAAAGTTCAGACTATCAACAATAGTCTAGAAGTTATCGAACGCCGCGGTGTTCCAGCTTGGCTCGAATTGAATAAAGGCGAGTACAAGGCCACTGTTAAACAGTTGCCGAGTCGCGAAGATATCCAGCTTGATATCAACGAACGTCTGATCGTCGAGTTGTATTCTAAGTAGAAGGACACGCGTCACCTTTTTAGGAGGGATCATGTACAAAAACTGGTACGACCTCATAAAGCCGAAATATCTCGATTATGATAGAGATTCTCTGACTAACCGTAAAGGTAAGTTTTTCTGCGAGCCGCTGATGCGTGGTTATGGGCAGACAATTGGTAATGCGCTCAGACGCATTCTGCTGTCTTCCCTTAGGGGTGCGGCAATCTCTGTGGTAGAAATTGATGGTGTGCTGCATGAGTTTTCAACTGTTCCTGAAGTAGTTGAAGATGTCACTCAGATGATTCTTAATCTGAAGCAGGTAGAAATAAAATTGCTGGATGAAGTTGAAGAACTGGTCGTCCGCGTTGATAAAAAGGGTCCATGTGAAGTGACTGCCGGAGATATCCAGCATCCACAACTAGAGATCATGAATCCTGAAAAAGTTATTGCCACTGTTGGTGAAAATGGATCTCTTGGAATGGAAGTTACCATTCAGACAAGTCGCGGTTATGTAGCGGCTGGCAGAGTTACAGATCTGGATCTACCTATCAACGCTATTCCGGTTGATGCCAACTACTCCCCTGTGAGAGCTGTCAACTTTTACGTTACTCAGTCTCGTGTTGGTCAGGTCATTGATTATGACAAACTGACATTGGAAGTAACTACAAACGGTGCTGTTCGTCCAGACGACGCAATAGCATTGGCAGCAAAAATTCTTAAGGAACAGCTGAACATCTTTATCAACTTTGATGAAAGTGTTAATGCCGAGATTCCTGAGGAAGTCGAAGCCGAAGAAGAATTTAACAAACATCTGCTTCGCACCGTCGACGAGCTGGAACTTTCTGTTCGTTCCGCAAACTGTCTGCAAAATGCCAACATTCGTTTCATTTACGAGTTGGTACAAAGATCAGAACAGGAAATGCTCAAGACAAAGAACTTTGGTCGTAAGTCTCTGAATGAAATTAAAGAAATTTTGGCAGAGATGAGTTTATCACTTGGAATGAAGCTGGAAGGTTTTACACCTCCTGCAAATCAATAAACACTAATACTGATAACGTCAGCGGTACTCACAAGTACAATAGGCTGGAATGTTATTGATAAGAGTTGGAAAGGACGCGAGTTATGCGACATCGCAAAGCTGGAAGAAAATTAGCAACAGATTCAGAGCATCAAAAAGCACTCATGCGTAATCTGGCGACTGCATTGCTGGAGCACGGTAGAATTCGCACCACCGATGCAAAAGCCAAAGAATTGCGTCCCTATGCAGAACGTTTGATAACTCTGGCCAAAAAAGGTACATTGACTGCACGTCGTCAGGCTGCAAAACGCCTGTTTGACAAAGAGGCATTGCGAAAATTGTTCAGTGAATATGCCGAACGTTTTAAAGAACGCAATGGCGGTTATACCCGCATTATCAAACAGGGTAATCGTCCTGGAGATAACGCACCCATGTCATTCATCGAATTCTTGGGCTATGTCCCACCTGTCACAGACAGCGAAGAAGAATAGAACAATTAAGATAATAAAAAGGGCGATGGTTAAAAACCATCGCCCTTTTTTTATGTAGTGCTCAAAATACAAGAGTTTTTAATTTAAAATTGAGGATCACAACCATATCTGTTTGAACATGTCCATAGATCATCATATTCGATAGGTTTGTTTTGACGACAATCGTAGTAGATGCAGTCCTGAGTATCACAATCATCACAGGTTTTACAATTGTTAAGGCAAGTCACGGTTTCCATGCAATATTCATTGTTTCGACAATCGTCTATTTTATCTGAACAATGATTGATGGTACAGGTGTCGAAAGTGTAGGTGTTGCCAAGAAAATCGTCTTCACCGAAACATGCAGTGAGAGAAAATGCTACCAGTGCCGATATCAAAATTACGCTAATCTTCGAACTCATATTTGTCTCCTGAAAATGTGTTAATTGCACAAATCTCTACCCCTAAGAATAAGAACATACCCATTGATATACTAGAGTGGCGCAATTGTCAAGCACTTCAAGGACATTGCTGACAGGATCCCTTCAACTAAGATTTATTTGGACTGAGATAAATGGCTTTGAGTACTTTTAAATATTTTAGTTTTCGGAGTAGCAATATTGATAACTTTGCCTGTGAATGACAAAGAATTGGAAATATTCTGGATGAATTTGAACTATATTTAGACAATTAATGTCTATTTAAACTTACTTGATAAAGGATAATGATAACTCGCTAAACTCTAATTTTCCGAACCGGCTATACCTACCAGTTCGATCAGCAGTTCCAATCCCTCTAAAAGTTTAGGGCCGGGGAAAGCGAAGAGGCTTTCTGGCAGGTAATAGATTTGTTTACTTTTGAAGGCTGCGGTTTCTTTCCATGGCTTTCTTTTAAGAATGTTTTCAACCTCAAGATCTTCCAGTTCATCTCCCTGACCGGCCCAGCAGATAAATATAACCTGGGGATCTCTCTTGACAATTTCCATTTCTTCCACATCAAAGGATGGCTGGGGAATATCACCGAAGATATTGTTGGCTCCGGCCTTTTTCAGCATATCTGAAATCCAGCTTTGAGATCCACAGGTAATGAAGGGATCCGGATACCATTCAAAGTATGCCCGCAAAGGTTCGTCAGTAGTGCGAACCATGGAGCAGAGTCGTTTCACCTTTTTGTTGATTTTTTCGACTATCTCACATGCAAGCTCCTCTACGTCGCATTCAACACCGGTGGTGTAAATGTCGGCAATAAGATCATCGAAACGCTCGCTGTGCAGTGACAGAACATTATGACCATCGGCTTTCAGATAATCTATAACTACATCCATTCCAGGTACGGTTTCAGTGGCAACTACCAAATCAGGCTTTAGTTCACTAACTATATGGCTGTTGATATTGTCAATGGGGCCAACAGAGATAACTTCTGAATTTATCGGATATTGCATGCTTAGGTCGTCAGCGCCGACGATATTATTGCCCAGTCCCAAAAGGTTTAGGAAATCAGTAGTAGATGGCGTACAGGAAACGATGCGTTTATTGCTCATGATTAACACTCCACAGTGATATATGACTCAATCTCTCTTGTAGCACGAAAGCATGGCAGGTACAAAGTTCTCTTACATAAAAAATTCAATTTGCCAGAGTAATAAAAATATCAATTTCATATATATGAAATAATTGTCTGGCAGGTGTGCTTTTCTTGCCTATTATCAAATGTTTTGGTACACTTTAAAGGTTATTAAGGGAGTTGGTTTGAGTTTGGACAAACCATCTTGAATGGGGAAAATTGCGTCATGTTAAATGCACAGGAAATAATTCACGAAGATGATTATAATAAGATAATGGGAGTTTGCAATATACTGGCGGGAGAGGCTAATGCCAAGCTGGTGTTCATTGTAGATAAAAATGGTCAATTACTGACTTCTTCCGGAGAGGTTGGAAACCTGGATACTACCTCGCTGGCCACGCTTGCGGCAGGAAATATTGCTGCTACGGGTGGTTTGGCCAAATTACTTGGTGAAAAAGAATTCAGTATTCTTTTCCACGAAGGCGAAAAAGACAATCTGCACCTTTCAATTATTGCAGAAAGATATATTTTGGTGGTGGTCTTTGACAATAGCACAACCTCCCTTGGGCTGGTACGTTTACGCGTCAGAAAATCGTCCCAACAGCTAGAAGAAATATTTTTGGAAATGGCAAAGAGAAACTCTAAAGAAGAGGCCAATCCACTCTTTGCGGAAATTACCGATGAGGATATCGACAATCTGTTTAATGATTAGCTCAGGGGCAGTTGACTAATGGCGTTTATTAATTATTCTTCACGCGAGATCAATGTAAAACTCGTGTATTACGGTCCGGGACTTGGTGGCAAAACAACCAATATTCAGTACATCCACCAGAAAACCAATCCAGATACCAGAGGTAAATTGATTTCTCTGGCAACTGAAACCGAGCGAACGCTGTATTTTGATTTTCTCCCCGTACAACTGGGAGAAATTCGTGGTTTCAAGACACGCTTCCAGATGTACACTGTTCCTGGTCAGGTGTTTTATGATGCTTCACGCAAGCTTATTCTCAAAGGTGTGGACGGTATTGTCTTTACTGCCGATTCACAGATTGAGCGCATGGATGCCAACCTCGAGAGTCTTGATAATATGAAGGAAAACCTGATTGAAAATGACCTTCATATCAACGATGTTCCATGGGTAATGCAATATAACAAGAGAGATCTTCCCTCGGCAGTTGGCGTTAAAGAGCTTTCCAGCATGTTGAATACCACCAACGTTCCAGAGTTTGAAGCCATTGCCACCCAGGGAGTCGGTGTTTTTGAAACTTTAAAGACGATTGCCAGAATGGTAATCAAGAATCTCAGAACCAAAAGTATGGGATAATATTACAACAAACAGGTATAGCAGCCGGGAGTTATCCCGGTTGTTTTTTATGCTTTAGTGCAAATAAAAAAAGCCACCTCGATTGAAGTGGCTTTTATCTTTAGTTGTTTATTTCTATCTGGCCTTCAGTTGTATTTGCTTATAGTAGTCAATAAAGGTTTTCTGCCAGCTCAAAAACTCCTTACGAACATTCATAAATTCGTTAGTGTGCTGATAGATTTGCTGTTTCATGGCTTCGATCTGTTTTTTCAAATCATCCATTTCACGTTTGACAGCTTCGTCTTTGGAAGCTTTTCCGGTCAGTTTGTCTTTTGTATTATTGTACTTATGATACAACTTACAAATTTTTCCGCCTTCATTAACAGCGATTTTCATCAGGTTGAGCATTTTGTTTTTAATCGCCATCAACTCAGGAGAGTCTTTGGTGGTGGCAGGATAGCGTGTCAGGCAGTAGTCCAGTTTGGAAACGCGTTCCTGACCGCGCACAGGATAATCACCATACATGTTTTGTAAGTACTGCTGATTTTCCACATAGCAGTTAATCAGTGGAATGATGTTTTCTTTCGAAAATTTCATTACAACTTTGAGCTTTTCCAGCTCTACTTTTGCCTCAGCTTTGGTTTTAGGTTCTGCCGTAGCAAATGATGACAGAGCAAGCAAAGTGACCAAAAGCATTAATGCAACTACTCGTTTACACATAACCATCTCCTTGAATGTCTGAATTAGTTAAAGATACTTGTTCTAAACAAACAGATATCATGTAAAAACAGTGACTGTCAAGTTCTGCCTTCTGTTAAAATGGATTTATTGGCAAGCATATTGCTTTTTCAGGCTAAAAAAATCATATACACAAAAAAATGTGCTATATTATCCGTACATATTTGAAAATCGTTGGGAATCTAACGATTGTTAATCGGGGAGGTTTTCTGCTTGAAGTGCAGTTTTATCTCGGAAAGGTCTTAAGGTTATGGGTGCGAACAAGCTTGATTCTTTACCACAGGGTGAACAGATAATATTTGATGGAGAGGTTCTGACTGTACCGGACAATCCCATTGTTCCATATATCGAAGGTGATGGTATTGGTGTTGATATCAGTCCTGCTATGAAACTTGTAGTCGATGCTGCTGTTGAAAAAGCATATTCAGGTCGAAAGAAAATTGCCTGGTGGGAAATTTTCGCTGGAGAAAAAGCTTTTGCAAAATACGAACAATGGCTACCAATGGAAACTGTTCAGGCTGTGCGGGACTACCATGTGGTAATCAAAGGGCCCTTAACTACGCCTGTGGGAGGCGGAATACGATCTTTGAATGTACAACTGAGGCAGGATCTTGATCTGTATGCCTGTGTCCGTCCTGTGCGCTGGTTCGAAGGAGTTCCTTCTCCTGTTTTGCACCCGGAGGATTTAGATGTGGTAATTTTCAGGGAAAATTCTGAAGATACTTATTTGGGTATTGAATTTTCCGCAGGAAGTGATGAAGCTAATCAGATTATCGGGCTTGTAGAGAAACTTCATGAAAAGAGCATCAAGCCGAATTCTGGAATTGGCATCAAACCGATGTCGAAAGCAGGTACCGTAAGACTTTGCAAACTGGCTATTGAACATGCCATTAAAATGAAGTTGCCCTCCATTTCGATTGTTCATAAAGGTAATATCATGAAGTTTACCGAAGGAGCATTTCGCGAGTGGAGTTACGAGTTTTTCAAGAAAGAATACGCGGATTACATTATTACCGA
>Ga0209475_10001344_pt1 | contig 31898 bp, 28 predicted proteins | sample tdDd471_FD_187128 | JGI IMG/M metagenome (GOLD analysis project Ga0209475, IMG submission 187128) | Marine sediment microbial communities from the Atlantic coast under amendment with organic carbon and nitrate - tdDd47.1 (SPAdes)... | ecosystem: Environmental > Aquatic > Marine > Coastal >... | reverse complement strand
ACGGTTTTTCTGTACCATGAAAGACATGAGAAGGTTGACGACGAGGTATGAAAAACTCAGCGCAAACTTCCTGGCAATGCTTCATATCTTCGCCATCAGGTTATGGACCAATTGAGTCCACACCCTAATTTTTGGAATGCTAATAACGGAACCTCGCGCGCATAATGTCCCCGGTATGCATCCGAGGTTACAGTTTATCGCCTTGTTTCGTGGGCGATAGATTCTTGAGCCGGATCGTTGCGGCTTTAACCTTCATCGCGGCGGCTGTTTTGTAGAGCTCGATGGCTTTGGCTTCATCTTTTTCAAGGCCGCGTCCGGTGCGATGGCATTCGCCTAGGTGGTATGTGCCGATGGGGTGTTTTTGTGCGGCGGCGTAGCCAAACCATTTGCAGGCCTCTGCATCGCTTTGTTCGACGTTGATGCCTTTGAGGTGATACAGGCCTAGGTAATCTTGCGCGGCGCCATGGCCGTATTGGGCAGCGGCCACGCAATAGTCATAAGCCTTGTTGAAATCCTTGGGCACACCAATGCCTTTGTAATAAATGGCGCAGAGGTTTGATTGCGCGATGCTGATGTCTTGTGCGGCGGCGCGTTCGTAAAGCGCAATGGCTTGGGTGCGGTCCTTGTTTCCGGCCTTGCCCGTCATGAACAATCGACCCAGTGCGTTTTGCGCCAAGCCATACTCTTGTTCGGCGGCTTTGCGGTACCATTTGACCGCTTCGACAAAGTCCTGTTTGCTGCCTTGCCCCATTTCATGCAGCCAACCAACCCGGTACTGGGTGACGGCATCGCCCAGATCGCCGTTGTTCATGAACAGTTTCAGGGCTTGGTCATAGCGGCCTTCATACACGGCGCGATGACCGGGGTCGTGATTGCGATTTTTCAGCCAGTCTTGAAACGATGGGGCGGCAAGAATTTCACGCGCCAAGACATCGGCCATTGCGCGCAGTTCGGAATGCGACGCACCGGGCAAAATGCGGTGGTCGTAATACATGGCGATCAGGGTTCTGGGGAACCAGATACGCTCGCCGGAACGATCTGTTTTGTCTTTAGGCCCTTCACTGTAGTTGCCGTGCAGTCCCCATGCGGCTTGGGCGATCTGCTCGGCAACGCGGTCGTTGAGTTTGCCCAAAGCCTTGCTGTTGCCGAAGTAGCCGTAGTTGAGCTCATTGAGATGTTTCTCAAGATCGAAGTCGGAAAGATACAGGCGAATACGGCCACGGTCCTGGTGCCCACCGGCAGTCCATATTTGTTGTGGACTGTCTTTAAAGGCCATCGGTCCGCCGCCTTCGCGAAAGTGCAAAATGATATCGGCGGTGTGTTGGGGGTCTTCGGTGAAGCTGATTTTTAGCCCGGTGTCGAATGAAAAACGCTCCAGGGTTTTATGCGTCTTGTTTGCCAATTGCCCGGCGTTGGGGGTGATGAACGCCGTTACATCGCGGTCCCATTTTTGGACCAAGAATGTGCGGTCCGGTGAGGGGCTTTTGCCATAAGCGCTATCCATGAAACGGGTGACCAGCTGATCATGGGTGATGGGCTCTTCCATCAGTTTCAGCGTACCGATCACGACCGCGATGCTAGCTGGTAGCGCAAGCACCCACATGCGCCAGCCCGATATCAACCAAACTCCGAATTTGAGAACGGAATTGACCTTGCTTGTGTCTTCTGGAGCAGCCTCCGGTTCATCGGTGACGTCATCTTCAGTTTTTTTGGGGCTAAATTGATAAAAATGAACGTCTTGTTTGCGCAGACTCGTCAGTTGGCGCCAGATCAAGAACACGACGAAAAGAAGGGAGATCAAACCACTCAGAGCCCGAACGGCTTGATCCCCAATCAATGCGACGGGGGGCAGGGCCCACAACAACAGGCCCACCGATGTCGCCAAAATGAAGAGCACCGTCAGCCAATACCGAATGGGACCGGCGTTATTGGCTTCGCTGGGTTTTAAATATTCAGCAGCTGGCCGCCGTTCATGGACCTGCGGACTGTTGATCAGAAGTTCTTGAAGGGCTCGCCCCCGCTTGGGGGCAAAGAACAGCCTATCGAATATAAGTAAAGCAATGGATATACCAGCCACAAGCGCACCCACCACAGTTGCGAGCAGGCCGTACCTGGAAAAATAGGCCGACACGTCCGCATAAAGCATCTGACTGATCCATTGCGAGAATGGCCAGATCAAAAGTAGGGGGATGATTGTGAAATATCCCAGATTCGTCGACTTGTGCTGTGCCGCGATGATTTCACCGGCGGTGTCTTCGTCCACCACATAACCGGGGGATTTTTTGCGCGGCCAAAACAGAATGCGGTTGGTCGAATCGATGAAAAAACCGTTTTGTTGCCATCCGCCACGCAGGTCCGTGAGCCAGCCGTACTTTCGTTGCAATCTCACGCTTTTCCCCCTTCTAAACGCTCAGGAAAAGTATAGAGATTTAGATTTGGGGGCAACTATGGATTGCGATGCGGGGGCTTACTCCGGCGTCGAATCCGTCCATTCCATGGTCGTCGGTTCGAACGTTTGTGGACCGGCTTTGACCGGGCCTTTGATCATCTTGATATCGACTTCGCCCTCAAAGCACGGCTGCACCGCGTCGATCATCGCTTGGGTGATGGCGTAGCGGTTGGGGCATTCGTTGACGTACATCATGTAATGAAAGCCGTCCGGGCCGGGCTCGAAATAGTACGCCGCGGCGGTGGGGGCGTTGGCGTACAGATAGCGGCGGAACTCTTTGCCCATTTGGTATTCGACTGAGGCCTGTTTGACGCCATCGGCAAAGTCCAGCTTCAGGCGCACCATGCATTCGTTCATGGTGTATTGCGGGAAGTAGTCCTTGAAAAAGGCGTCGGTGGCGGTGCGATCCGCGCGGCCTTTGCCTTTGCAGCTTTGGGAGATGGCCCAGGCATCGCTTGAAAACGACAGTGCGGAGGCGGCGAGCAATGCGGCGGTGAAGATCGTGCGGATGGTGGCGGGCATGGTTTCCCGTCTCTCCCTTTATGGTGTGTGTGCCCAGTATGTGCGGGCTCATGATAGGGCGAGGCGGCGCGCGGCTCAACCGGTGAGTGGCGCGTCGGGGCAACTGAAAAGAAATAAACAGCAAAAAGAAACTTGAAACGGATCGGTTTATGGGCGCTAATTGATGAAAGCTCGACCAGCAAATGAGATTGAGCGGACGCGGGAGGTTACGGAGCATCGGAACAGAGGCCGGTACTCTTCATATATCTGGGAATTCGGAAAGCCTGAACCATGGGCTTTCCTGTTTTCGTTCACCTTTCGCACCGTATACCCAATCAATCAGCTTGGCCGCGATAAGCTGTTTAGAGACCTAATCATGGGAGGTGCACATGGAAAAAGCTCTGGTTATTGACGCCGGTAAATGTACCGGATGCGAACAGTGCGAAATCGCCTGTTCGATGGAAAATGAAGGGGTCTCCAACCCCGCGAAATCCCGCATTAAAGTTTTCAACTTCCACGACGAAGGGCGCTTCGTGCCCTACACCTGCACCCAGTGCGACGACGCCTGGTGCATGCAGGCGTGTCCCGTGGATGCGATCACCGTTTCCGCCGACAGCGGCGCGAAAGTGGTTTCCGACGCGCTGTGTGTCGGTTGCAAGGTGTGCACCATCTCGTGCCCGTTCGGCACCGTGAACTACAACCCCGCCAGCGGCAAGGTCATCAAGTGCGATCTGTGCGGCGGCGATCCGGCGTGTGCGAAAGCCTGTCCGACGGGTGCGATCACATACACCGACGCGGCTTCAACCGGCTACGCCAAAATGAAATCCTGGGCCAAGGCGACCGACGCCGGCCAACAGGCAACCGCTTAAAGGGAGGGTACGCATATGTCATGGGCTAAACGCATCTTGCGCGTAAACCTCACCGCAGGGACGTGCACCGAAGAACCGCTCAACATGGATTGGGCGAACACTTATCTGGGCCAACGCGGTCTGGCGACCAAGTATCTAAGCGAAGAGATTGATCCCAAGGTCGATCCGCTGTCGCCCGACAACAAGCTGATCATCGCCACCGGGCCGCTCACCGGCACCGCGGCGGCGACCGGCGGACGTTGGTCGGTGATCACCAAGGGCGCGCTGACCGGCGCGATCGCGTGTTCGAACTCCGGCGGATTTTTCGGCGCAGAGCTGAAGTTCGCGGGTTGGGACATGGTGATCTTCGAAGGCAAATCGGCCAAGCCGGTATACCTGCTGATCCAAGACGACGATGCAAAGTTGGTCGATGCCTCCGATTACTGGGGCCGTACGGTTTGGGATACGGAAAAAGGCCTCAAAGCCGAATACCAAGACCCGCAATTGCGCATCGCCTCCATCGGTCAAGCCGGTGAAGTCGGCGTCAAGTTCGCCGGTGTGGTTAACGACTTGCACCGCGCCGCCGGGCGGTCCGGCGTGGGCACGGTAATGGGGTCGAAAAACCTTAAAGCCGTCGCGGTGCGCGGCACCAAAGGTGTGTCGGTCAACGATGTCGATGCGTTTATGGCTGCAACCGCAGACGCCAAGGCTGTGTTGGCCGAAAACGGTGTCACCGGCGAAGGCCTGCCCGCACTGGGCACCCAGGTGCTGATGAACGTCATCAACGAAACCGGCGCGCTGCCGACGCACAATCACAAAGACGTGCAGTTTGCCGGTGCCTCGGACATTTCCGGCGAAGCCATGCAAGAGCCGCGTCGTTCCGACGGCAAGCCCAACCTGACGCGCAACGGCGCGTGTTTCGGCTGCACCATCGGCTGCGGGCGTATCTCGACCATCGATCCGACCCACTACACGGTCAAAGATCGCGAACAGTATCAAATCGCATCCGGCGGCTTGGAATACGAAGCCGCTTGGGCGCTGGGCGCGGCCAATGGGGTCAACGATCTCGATGCGTTGACCTTCGCCAACTTCATTTGTAACGAGCAAGGCTTCGATCCGATCTCGTTCGGCGCAACCGTTGGCGCGGCGATGGAGCTCTATGAAATGGGCGTTATCACCACCAAGGAAACCGGCGGGATCGAGCTCACCTGGGGCAGTGCGGAAGCGCTCACCACCTTGGCTGAACTGACGGGTCGCGGCGAAGGCTTCGGCGCGGAAATCGGTTTGGGGTCCAAGTTGCTGACCGAAAAGTATGGCCATCCCGATCTGTCCATGTCCGTAAAGGGCCAGGAATTCCCGGCTTACGATTCACGCGGCATCCAGGGCATGGGCTTGACCTATGCGACGTCGAACCGCGGTGCATGTCACCTGCGCGGTTACACGGTCGCGTCGGAAATTCTGGGCATTCCCGAAAAGACCGATCCGCTGTCCTCCGACGGCAAGGCCGGTCTGGTGATCGCGTTCCAAGACGCCACCGGTGCGGTGGACAGCGCAGGGCTCTGTGTGTTCACCACCTTTGCCTGGTCGATGGACAACATCGCGCCGCAAATCGACGCGGCGTGCGAAGGCGACTGGTCGGTCGAACGGCTTTTGGAAGTCGGCGAACGCATCTGGAACCTGGAACGCAAGTTCAACCTGGATGCGGGCTTCACCGGCAAGGACGACACCTTGCCCAAGCGCTTGTTGAAGGACGCGGCCAAAACCGGCCCGGCCGAAGGCAAGGTCAACGAGTTGGGCAAAATGCTGCCGGAATACTACTCGTTGCGCGGCTGGACTGACGACGGTGTGCCCACCAATGAAACGCTCGACCGTCTGGTTCTCTAGACGCTTTTTGAGATTGTTTTGAACGCGGCCCCGCCCGTCAGCCTCAGGTTTTGAGAGGGGGCGGGCGGGGCTTAGCGTTTGGGGAGGATTTTGATGAAATACGTAATTCTCGGTGCCGGACCGGCGGGTGTGGTCGCTGCTGAAAACCTCTGCAAAGCGGATCCCGAAGGCCACGTGACATTGGTCGGCGGCGAAGCCCATCCGCCCTATTCGCGCATGGCGATCCCGTATTTGTTGACCGGCAAGATCGAAGAGCAAGGCACCTATTTGCGCAAGACGGATGGTCATTACGACGCCTTGGGTATTGAATACTTGCAAGGCCTCGCCACCAAGGTCGATCCCGATAATGGCACCGTGATCCTGCAAGACGGCCACCAAGTTGGTTACGACAAACTGCTGGTGGCGACCGGTGCGACACCTTTGACGCCGCCGGTTCCGGGGCTGGATTTGGATGGCGTGCATCATTGCTGGACGCTGGAAGATGCGCAGTATATCGCGGAACGCGCCAAGGCCGGCTCCAACGTGGTGCTGATGGGCGCGGGTTTCATCGGCTGCATCATACTTGAAAGCTTGGTTGAACGCGGCGTCAACCTCACCGTGGTCGAAGCCGAAGACCGCATGATCTCCAAGATGATGGACGCCACCGGCGGTGACATGCTCAAAAGCTGGGTCGAGGCTAAGGGCGTTACGTTGATGACCTCGACCAAAGTCACCGGCGTGGCTGAAAATGGCGGCATGCTCAAAGTCAGCACCGACAAGGGTGGCGACTTGAACGCCGATCTTGTGGTGGTGTCGGTGGGCGTCAAACCCAACACCGATTTCCTGGCCGGTTCCGGTGTCGACATCGCAACCGGCATCAAGGTCGATGACCGCTTGCAGTCGTCTGTTGACGGCATTTATGCGGCGGGCGATGTTGCCGAGGGTCCGGACTTCGGCGGCGGTTTTCAAGTGCACGCGGTGCAACCCACATCGGTCGAACACGGTCGCATTGCGGCCTTGAACATGACCGGTGCGGATGCCAAATACCGGGGCAGCTTGATCATGAACGTGCTTGATACGCTGGGCCTGATCTCGGCCTCGTTCGGGCACTGGATGGGCGAAGAGGACATGGCGGTGATGATGGATCACGATCATCATCGCTACATCAAGCTGGCGTTTCACGGCGATCATCTGGTCGGCGCGTTGAGCCTGGGACGTACGGATCAAATCGGCGTGCTGCGCGGCTTGATCCAAAGCCGCACCAAGCTTGGCGTGTGGAAAGATCGATTGAAAAAAGACCCCAGCCGCATCGCCGAAGCTTACGTCGCGTGTAGTCAAGGATAGGTCTTTGCAGATCACCCTCAAACTGTTCGCGCTGTTGGACAAGTACTTGCCCGACGGCGCGGTCAAAAATCAAATCGAAATGACCGTCGCCGATGACGCCACGGTCATGGACGTGATCCACAGCGTCAACTTGCCGTCGGAATATTGTCATCTGGTGCTGATCGACGGTGTTTATATCGCGCCCAGTGAGCGTGACGCCCGGGTCTTGAACGAAGGCGAAGCCCTGGCCATCTGGCCGCCGGTTGCGGGTGGGTGAACCCTTGAAGCTCAGCAAAGAAATGGCGCTGACCCAAAAGATGTTCTTGGACACGCTACCGCGCGCCTTGGACAGCGATGCCTATACCTGGGACGGCAACCAAGCGGTGCTGGAACAAGATGGCAAGCGCTTTGCTATTACCTTTGAAGAACAAGCCAATTTCGCGCTGGGCGGTTTTCGCATCCCGCGTGCCAAGGTGACGTTGGAACTGAGCGGTTATGCGGACAGTGACGCCGAAGCCGCGGTGGCGCGTTTCGAGCGTTACTTCCACCGCGGTGGTGGTTGAGGCTATAGTCCGTTTATGGTGAAGAAAAGTAAAGACAAACGCGCGCGTGTGCGCATATCGATCGGTGCGGCCACCGCGTTGGGGCCGGGCAAGGTTGACTTGCTGCAGGCGATTGAGCGCCATCGTTCAATCTCTGGCGCGGCGCGTGAAATGGGCATGAGCTACCGCCACGCCTGGGTCTTGGTCGATGCCATGAACCGCAGCTTCATATCCGATTTGGTGGTGACCAGCACCGGCGGTAAAGGCGGTGGTGGGGCGCAAGTTTCACCTTTGGGGCTGGACGTGGTGCAGCGCTATCTGGACATGGAAGCCAAAGCCGCCAAAAGCGTTGAGGCCGAAGCGTCCGAGTTCGCCAAGTTGCTTAAAGACCCTGTTGGTGATGCTTAAGCTTTTTCCACTTTGACCGCGCAGTACTTCAGCTCAGCGATCTTTCCAAACGGGTCGAGCGCCGGGTTGGTCAGCAAATTGGCGGCGGCTTCATGAAAGGCGAACGGCAAAAACACCACACCTTCGGGCACGTCGCGATCGGACCGGGTGGCGGCGCTGAGCGCGCCGCGTCGGCTGATGAGCTTGACGGCGTCGCCGGGCTCAAGGCTCAACCGGTCCAAGTCGCGGGGATTGAGGCTGATCACCGGGCCGGGTTCCAGCGCGTCGAGCACCGATGCGCGCCGGGTCATCGCCCCGGTGTGCCAGTGTTCCAACATCCGCCCGGTGGTCAGCACGAACGGATAGGCGTCATCGGGTTCTTCGTCGGGCGGGGTGGGGTGCGTGGGCACCAGCTTGGCTTTGCCCGACGGCATGGGAAAGCCTTCCGTAAACAACACGGCTTGTCCGGGCAGGTCCTCCGACAGGCACGGATAGGTTACCGCGTCTTCGCGTTTCAGGCGCAGGTGCGAGATCCCGGCGTGGGACGGCATCACGGTGCGCATTTCTTCAAACACGTGGGCGGCGTTTTCATAATGCCAATCCAGGCCTAAGTGATTGGCGATGTTTTGGATGATCCACAAATCTTCGCGCGCATCGCCGGGCGGCTCGATGACTTTGCGGCCCAACTGCACTTGGCGATTGGTGTTGGTGAAGGTGCCGGTCTTTTCGTAAAAGCTGGTGGCGGGCAAAATCACATCGGCGAACGCAGCGGTTTCGGTCATGAAGATATCTTGCACCACCAAGTGATCCAGGTTCGCCAACGCGCGCCGTGCTTTGTTGAGATCGGGATCGGACATGGCGGGGTTTTCGCCCATGATGTACATGGCGCGGATGTCACCAGCCAAGGCGGCGTGCATGATCTCGACCACCGTCAGCCCCGGCGTGGGGTTGAGCGGAGTGTCCCACGCGGCCTCAAATCGGGCGCGGCCCGCGTCGTCGCTGACTTTGGTGTAATCGGGCAACACCATCGGGATCAGCCCCGCGTCCGATGCCCCTTGCACATTGTTTTGACCGCGCAGCGGATGCAGCCCTGCGCCGGGCTTGCCGATGTTGCCGGTCAACAGTGCCAACGCGATCAAGCAGCGTGCATTGTCGGTGCCGTGGGTGTGTTGCGATATACCCATGCCCCAAAAGATCATCGCGCGGTCACAGCTCGCATAGGTGCGCGCAAGGGTGCGGATGGTTTCAGCATCGATGCCGCACAGGTGTTGCATTTTGTCCGGCGGGTACGCGCGGATGTGGTCTGCGAACGCGGGGTAGCCTTCGACCCGGTTTTCTACAAATGCATGATCCACGAGGTCCTCGGTCACAATCACGTTGAGCATGGCGTTGAGCAACGCCACGTCCGCGCCGGGACTGAACTGCACCATGTGATCGGCGTGGCGGCTGAGCGCTTGGCCACGTGGGTCCATGACGATCAGCTTGGCGCCGCCTCGTTTGGCATCCTTGATGAAGGTCGACGCGACCGGATGGTTTTGCGACGGCCTTGCGCCGATCACCACGATCACGTCGGCGTGCTCCGCATCGGTGAACGGTCCGGTGACCGCACCCGATCCGATGCCTTCCATCAACGCCGCGACCGACGAGGCATGACACAGTCGCGTGCAGTGATCGACGTTGTTGGTGTGAAAGGCGGTGCGGATCAGTTTTTGAAACAGATATGCTTCTTCGTTCGATCCCTTAGCCGAACCGAACCCGGCGATGGCGTCTGAACCGAATTCTTCAAAAGCGACTTCCAAACACGCCGCCGCGTGGGCCAAGGCTTCTTCCCAAGTGGCTTCGCGAAATTGGCTGAGCGGATCGCCGCCGTCTAAAATTGCCGGGTCTTTGGCGACGCCGTCGATGCGGATCAGCGGTTTGGTCAAACGGTCGGGATGGCGGGCGTAATCAAAACCGAACCGCCCTTTGACGCACAGCCGACTGAGATTGGCCGGGCCGTCGCGGCCTTGGGTGTAGAGAATTTTGTCATCCGATACGTGATAGGTGACTTGGCAGCCGACCCCGCAATAGGGGCACAACGAGTCCACCTTTTGCGTGTCTTGAATGTGTGATGGCAAGGCCTTGGGCAGCAGTGCGCCGGTGGGGCACGACTGCACACATTCACCGCATGCGACACAGGTGCTCAAGCCCAACGCGTCGCCTTGATCGAATACGATGCGAGCACCTTTGCCGCGCCCGGCGATGCCGATCACCGCGTTGCTTTCCACGTCTGCGCAGGCCTGCACACAGTTGGCGCACAAAATGCATTTGGACATATCGACGTCGATGGCGGGGTGGGAGCCGTCGGCTTCAGGTTGTTCGCCAAGCGGGGCGAAGCGCGCGCTTTGCACATTCATGCTTTGGCTCAGCGCGCGAAAGCGGTCAGCGGGATGATAGGGGCTGTCTTCCAAGGTTGGACGATCCGCGAGCAGCAGTTCCATCACCGTGCTTCGGGTTTTGTCGATGCGCGTTGATGTGGTCTTGACGTTCAAGCCCGGTGTGATCTGTCGTTTGCAACTGGCGGCCAAGGTGCGTTCGCCTTCGACCTCGACCATGCACAACCGGCAACTGCCGTCGGGTTTGTAGTGCGCGTTGATGCCCGAACAGATGCCGGGAATCTCCACCCCCAAACGCCGCGCACATTTGCGGATGGTTTCGCCGGGCAGGGCTTCGACTTGCCTGCCGTCGAGGATAAAGGGGATGGTGTCGCTCATCGCTCATCCTCCTCAATGTGTTCGAGAAGGCTGAGCACCGGATTGGGGGCGGCTTGGCCGAGCCCGCAGATGGACGCATCGCGCATGGCGGCGGACAAATCGTGGATCACGTCACTATTGGCGATCGGTTGTTCAATCAGCCCCAGCATCTTTTGCGTACCGATCCGACACGGCGTGCACTTGCCGCAGCTTTCATCGGCAAAGAACGCCGTGAGCGTGCGCGCCACCTCCCACACATCGTCGTGATCGGACAACACCGTCAGCGCGCCGGAGCCGACAAACCCGCCAAGCTCTTCGAACACGCCGAAGTCCATGGCCTTGTCTTGAAAGCGTGCCGGGAAAATACCGCCCGACGCGCCACCGGGCAAAAACGCGGTGAAGCGATGACCGTCCAACATGCCGCCCGCCATATCGATCAGTTCAGCCACGGTGGTGGTGGACGCGGCGCGGTAGACGCTGGGAGAGTTGACGCGCCCGGACACGGAATAAAAACGAGGACGGCCTTCGGACACATAAGCGTCTGCACCGCGCTCGGCGATGTCGGCGATCCAGTACAACGTTTCGACGTTGTGGGTGATGGTCGGGCGGCCTTTGTAGCCGTGCTGCGCGGGGTAGGGTGGGCGGTTGCGCGGCTGGCCGCGTTTGCCTTCCAAACTGTTGAGCAGTGCGGTTTCCTCGCCGCAGATGTAAGCCCCCGCGCCGCGTCTGAGATGCAGGGTGACGCCATCTATTTTCATGCGTTTGAAAACGTCGCCAAGCATTGCGTGAATGTGCGGATACTCATCTCGCAGGTAAAAGAATATGTCTTGAACACCTAAGGCCCGGGCAGCGATGAGCATGCCGTTGAGGACTTTTTCAGGTTCCGTTTCCAATAGATGGCGGTCTTTAAAGGTGCCCGGTTCGCCTTCGTCGGCGTTGACCACCAACACGCGGTCCACGGGCGCATCGTCGAAGAATGCCCATTTGCGTGAGGCGGGAAAACCCGCACCGCCCATGCCACGCAGTCCGGCTTTGTCTAACGCCGCGTGAATGTCGGGGGCGTTTGGAATCTTTACGGTGCCGATCGGAGGCAAGGGCGCAAGCGCGGTGTCTTGTGCCTGGAGTTTTTCCAAGGTTGCCGACGCGATGCGGGCCTTGCCCATAATTGCACTCGGCGGTGTATCGCAAGCCCCTTGGCAGGGGGCGGCGTGGACATCGATTTGATCGCCAAATGCCGCTAAGGCACCTTTGAGCAACATTTTCGCCCCGGCCATGCGACATGCCGGGCCATCGCAGATGCGCAGCGTGACAGGTGGGTGAGGCGCTTTGGCGACGTTGAAGTGGGCGTGAAAGGTCGCGGTTTCATAAACGTCGACTTGCGCCAAACCCAGCAGGTGTGCCAGTGCAGCGATGTGCCCAGCGCTTAAACCGCCAAAATGATCGTTGAGGGTGTGCAGATGTTCGATCAACAAATCGCGCCCGGGCTCGACGTCACCGATCAGCGCACGCACGGCGGCGATGTCGGCGTCGCTCGCTTGACGGCCCTTTGGAAAGGGTTTTCCGGTTCGTTTTTTGCTTTTTGGCCCCATGTTGCCTGCGATCCCTTGCGGCCTCGGTAAGTCCAAGTCAATAATAGGAAATATAGGAGCTGACAGGGTAAAAAACATGAATATCGATCACAAAGTGGCGCAATTGTTGGTCTCGCGCGTGTGTCACGACTTGGCGGGCGGCGTCAGCGCGCTCAGCACCGGCGCCGAACTGTTGAGCGAAGACAACCAAATGGCCGATGGCGAGGCGCTGGGCGTCATCGCCATGAGCGCCACCCAATGCGCCAGCCGCTTGGCGTTCTTTCGCGTCGCCTTTGGCCTTGGCGGCGGTGAAAACGACACCGTGACCACCGATGAGCTGAAAAAACTGCTGGCAGATTACCTGCAGGGCGGGCGGGTGTCGCTGGTCTGGGGTGCTGAAAACGCCAGGATCGGCTTGATGCCCGCAAAGCTTTTGTTGAATTTGTGTTTGATTGGTGCCGAAGCTTTGCCACGCGGTGGCGATCTGCGAATCGATGTTAGCGAAATTGGTGGGCGCTTGGGCTTTGCGGTGTTCGCCCAAGGCACCGGCGCAGGACTGCGGCCCGAACTTCAAGCGTCTATGGTGGTGGATGCGCCGCCGCAATCGCTTACCGCGAGAACGGTTCACGGCCATTTCGCGGCCATCTTGGCCCACAGTTTGGGCGCGGAAATGGAAATTCTCGCCGAACAGGCCGGTGAAATTCGCCTTGCGGCGCTGCTGTAACCGGTTTTTTTCCCTTTCTGGGCGTTTATCGTATGAAATCGTTAGAAAAAAATTGGACCTAAGCTGTAGGGGCGTTAATATCTTGAATATTGGGATGAGGGGTTCAATCTAGAAAGATCATAACCTTCTCAAAGCGCAACATTTCGTGCGCGTGCTTTTGCTATTGGGGATCCATAATGGACGATCTTTTGAGCGAATTTATTACCGAGACTTTGGAAAGTGTTGCGCAAGTCGATGCTCAGCTTGTGGAATTCGAGAAAGATCCGCAAAACGAAGCGATCCTTGGAAATATCTTCCGCTTGGTTCACACCGTCAAAGGGACGTGTGGTTTTCTTGGCCTGCCGCGGCTTGAATCGGTTGCCCACGCTGGCGAGAACGTGCTCGATAAATACCGCGATGGCGCGCTGGACGTGACCCCCGATGGGGTGTCGTTGGTGCTGACGTGTATCGACACCATTCGCGGGTTGGTCGACGAACTGGCCGAAACGGCGGTGGAGCCCGAAGGCAACGACGCCGAATTGATCGCCAAATTGAATGCGCTGGCCAGTGGCGAGGCTGCGCCTGCCGCAGCCCCTGCCGCCGAAGCCGCACCCGCCTCACCTGCACCCGCAGGCGGCCCCGCCACATCGGACGAGGGTTTCCCGGTCGCCGCTGAATTGTTGGCCGAATACGACGAAGCCACCGGCGGCAGCGACGATGCATCCGGCCCGGCAATGTCTGACCAGGGCTTCCCGGTTGCCGCTGAACTGATGGCCGAATACGAAGAAGCCACCGGCGGTGGCGACGATGCTTCCGGTCCTGAAACGTCGGATCAAGGTTTCCCGGTCGCTGCTGAATTGCTGGCCGAATACGAAGAAGCCACCGGCGGCGCGTCCCAAGACGACGACGCGGCGGCTGAAATAGCCGCCAACGCGGAAATGGAACGCTTGGCCGCCGAAGTTGCGGCTGTTCCCGAGCCCGCACCCACGCCTGCGCCTGCAGCGTCGGTACCGGCAAAGGCTGAGGCTTCGGCCCCTGCTGCGAAAAAAGCTGCAAAAGCCCCAGCGGCGAAAGCCGATGCTGGCGGCGGCGTCGCCGCCTCGTTGCGCGTCAATGTCGACGTTTTGGAAAACTTGATGACCCTGGTTTCCGAAATGGTCCTGACCCGCAATCAGCTGTTGCAGATGATTCGTGGCAGCGAAGACAGTGAATTCACCGTTCCCATTCAGCGTTTGAGCCACATCACCACCGACCTTCAAGAAGGCGTGATGAAAACCCGTATGCAGCCGATCGGCAACGCGTGGGCGAAGTTGCCGCGTATCGTGCGCGATCTGTCCCTTGAAACGGGCAAGAAGATCGACTTGCAAATGCTCGGCGCGGACACCGAACTGGATCGCCAAGTTCTCGACCTGATCAAAGATCCGCTCACCCACATGGTGCGCAATTCCGCCGATCACGGTCTTGAAACGCCAGCCGACCGTGTCGCCATGGGCAAGGCCGAAATCGGCACCATCACCTTGAACGCCTATCACGAAGGCGGCCACATCATCATCGACATTGCCGATGACGGTAAAGGCCTGCCGATGGACCGCATCCGCCAAAAATGCATCGACAACGGTCTGCTCACCGAAGCAGAGCTTGACGGCATGGCGGATCAGCAAATTCAGCAGTACATCTTTAAGGCCGGTTTCTCGACCGCTGAAAAGGTCACCAGCGTGTCTGGGCGTGGTGTCGGCATGGACGTGGTGCGCACCAACATCGAAAAGATCGGTGGCACCATTGAGCTGAAATCCGAAGAAGGCCGTGGCTCGACCTTCACCATCAAAATTCCGCTGACCCTGGCCATTGTCGCCGCGTTGATCGTGGAAAGCTGTGGCGAGAAATTCGCCATTCCGCAGATCAGCGTTCTGGAATTGGTGCGCGCATCGGCGCGTTCGGAATATTCGGTTGAGGTCATCAACGAAAGCCCGGTTCTGCGCTTGCGCAATCGCCTGTTGCCGTTGGTGCACTTGGGCGATTTGCTCAAACTGTCCACCGGCGGCAGCAAAGAGATCGCGGATGAGACCTTCATCATCGTCGCCCAGGTCGGTACCTATAGTTTCGGCATCATCGTCGATCGGGTGTTCGACACCGAAGAAATCGTGGTCAAGCCGACCTCGCCGGTGCTGCGCGACATACCGGTCTATTCGGGCAACACCATTTTGGGTGACGGTTCGGTGATCATGATCTTGGATCCCAACGGCATCGCGGCTTCGACCGGTGATGTCGGTGCGGCGCCCGAAGCGGAAAAAAGTGCCGAAGAACACATCGGCGGCGGCGGCGACGAACGCGTTTCGATGCTGATTTTCCGTGCCGGTGGCGACGAGCTCAAGGCCGTGCCTTTGGCGTTGGTCGCGCGTTTGGAAGAGATCGACATGGCCGAGGTCGAGGTTTCTCATAGTGAGCACATGGTCCAGTATCGTGGCCAGTTGATGCCGCTCATTCCGTTTAGCGAAGACCAGGAATGGAAGACCGAGGGTCGCCAAGCGGTTCTGGTGTTCACGGAAACGGAACGCTCGATGGGGCTGGTGGTCGATGAGATCGTTGACATCGTCGAGGACCGTTTGAAGGTCGAAATCACCGCAAATCGTTCCGGTTTGATCGGTTCCGCCGTGATCGACGGTCGCGCCACCGATGTGATCGACGCGGGCTATTACCTGACTCAGGCGTTCCCCGATTGGTTCGGCGGTTCCGAAGAAGATTCCACCGGCTTGATCGCTGGCAAGCACGCGTTGTTGGTCGACGACAGTCCGTTCTTCCGCAATTTGCTGGCACCGATCTTGTCGGTCGCGGGCTTCACGGTGACCACCGCGGAATCAGCTACCGAAGCCCTGACGATGCGCGATCGCGGATCGAAATTCGATGTCATCATCAGCGATATCGAAATGCCGGAAATGGACGGGTTCGCCTTTGCCGAAGAGGTCCGCCGCGACCTGCGCTGGGGCGAGATCCCGATGGTCGCCCTGTCGGCGCATGCCACCGATCGCGACTTCGAAAGGGGCCGTAACGTCGGCTTTAACGACTATGTCGCCAAATCGGATCGTGATGAATTGGTGCGTTCCTTGGCGATGACCGTCAACAGCGTGACCACTTAATCACGTGCCAATGTCAACAAAAGGCCCTGTCGGCGATCCGACAGGGCCTTTTTGTGCGAAAAAGGCTTATCTTTCAGCCCATATTGCGCTATTCGTTGCTTATGAGTTTTTTCTGTCGCAGTCGATGGAAGTCACAGATCGGTTCACCTTTCAGATAACAGGGTTCGCATGAAATCTTGTCTCATTGTTGATGATTCCAAGGTCATTCGAATGGTGGCCAAAAAAATTCTCCAAGATCTGGAGTTCGAGACCGCCGAAGCCGCCGACGGGCAGCTTGCTCTGGATGCCTGCAAAGCCACCATGCCCGATGCGATCCTTTTGGATTGGAATATGCCGGTGATGAGCGGGATCGAGTTCCTGCGCGAAATGCGCGTGCTTGAGGGCGGGGACAAGCCGGTGGTGGTGTTTTGCACCACGGAAAACGATATCGAACACATTCAAGAGGCCATCGAAGCGGGGGCGAATGAGTACATCATGAAGCCCTTCGACAGCGAAATTATTCAGGCCAAATTTACCCAAGTTGGGTTGCTCTAACCAGCAACAAGATTTCCGGCTTAACTCTAGCAACGGATACATAGGCGTGAGCGACACGGCGCAAAATTCGACAAATGGCAGCCCCATCCGCGTAATGGTGGTGGATGATTCCGCCGTCATCCGTGGATTGATCACGCGGATGCTTGAAGCCGATTCGGATGTCAGCGTGACGGCGTCTGTCGGCAACGGTCAGTTGGCCGTCAATCAGCTGACCCGCCAGCCCGGCGTGATCGACGTTGTGATCTTGGATATCGAAATGCCGGTGATGGATGGCCTGACGGCCTTGCCGCTGCTGCTGAAGGCCGATCCCAACATCAAGGTGATCATGGCCTCGACGCTGACCAAGCGCAATGCGGAGATCAGCTTGAAGGCCCTGAGTGCGGGGGCGACGGAATACGTGCCCAAACCGTCCACGGCGCGCGAGCTTAGTGGCGAAAACGATTTTAAACGCGAGTTGATCGACAAGGTCAAAAACCTTGGCATCATCCACCGTCAAGCGACCGGCAAGCCGATCGGGGCGCGTCCCGCACCTGCAGCACCCGCCGCGAAGCCCGGCGCTGCCCCGGCACCCGCCGCCGGTGGTGCCAAGGGCGCGCAGGAAGGCTGGAAAATCAACCGCAGCGGCGAAATTACCCTGCGCAAACCGGGCACCAGCAAACCGGATATTCTCGCCATCGGCAGTTCCACCGGTGGTCCACAGGCATTGTTTGAATTCCTTAAGGGGCTTCCCAAAACCATCAATTTGCCGGTGGTCATCACCCAGCACATGCCAGCGACGTTTACGTCTATTTTGGCGGAACACATCACCCGGATGACCGGCTGGCCGTGTTCCGAGGCTAAGGATGGCGACCTGCTGGAAGCTGGTAAAATTTTGTTGGCGCCGGGCGATTATCACATGATCGTGACGCAAAAAGGCCCGCAACGCATTGTTACGTTGAACCAAGATCCGCCGGAAAACTTTTGCCGCCCCGCCGTCGATCCGATGTTGCGCAGTGTGGTGAAAGTCTATGGTGGACGCGTGTTTACGGTAATTTTGACCGGTATGGGCAATGATGGTGCAAAAGGCGCACATGATGTTGTGAGCGCCGGCGGCACCGTGATTGCACAGGATGAAAAGACATCGGTGGTTTGGGGTATGCCGGGCGCGGCCGCATCGTCGGGCGTGTGCAGCGCGGTTTTGCCGATTACCGAGCTGGCCGGCTACGTCGCGAATTTCGTCAGCCGCACCAGATAAGCCTTTAAGACGCCCTGTAACGAAGCCTTTCGTGAGAAGTGATCTCTTGGGCACTGGATATTTCGAATATCTTTGCGATCTGCTCAAAGACCGATCCGGTCTGGTGATAACGGCTGACAAAAATTATCTGGTCGAAACCCGCTTGATGCCGGTGGCGCGCAAGCGCGGCTATAAAACCATCCACGATATGGTTCAGGTGCTCATGGCGCACCATGAGGAAGCGCTGGTGGTTGAAATCACCGAAGCGATGAATACGCATGAATCATCTTTTTTTCGCGATCGATCACCGTTCGATTTGTTCAAGTCGACGGTCTTGCCCGAAGTCTTGAAACGCCGCGCGGACAAGCGCCGCATTCGTGTGTGGTGCGCGGCCTGTTCCAGCGGCCAAGAGCCTTATTCCTTGGCGATGATACTTAGCGCTGAAGCGGCCAAATTGAGCGGTTGGAAGGTGGAAATTGTCGCCACCGATATCTCTCATTCCATTTTGGAACGCGCCGAAAAAGGGCTCTACAGTCAATTCGAAGTTCAGCGTGGACTGCCGATCGATTTGCTGGTGAAACATTTCACCCAAGACGGTGAAAACTGGCGCTTGAACGACGATATTCGCAACATGGTCAGCTTTAGGCCGTTCAATTTGTTGGATGATTATCGGGGCATGGGACAATTCGATGTGGTGTTTTGCCGCAACGTCTTGATCTACTTCGATGTCGAAACCAAAAACCGGGTTCTGGGCGCGGTCAGCAAGGTGCTGAGCGATGATGGCGTGTTGTTTTTGGGCAGCGCCGAATCGACCATCGGCCTGACCGATGACTTTTGGCCGGTACAAGCGGGGCGCGGCGTGTACAAGCACACAAACGGCCCACCATGCCTGGTGGAAACCTGAGCGAGATTTGGCTGAGGCGGGAAGCTTAAGCCTGTTTGGCTTGCGGCGCTTCTTCCGGGTCGCGCAGAACGTAGCCACGACCCCACACCGTTTCGATGTAGTTGTCGCCACCGGTCGCGTCGGCAAGTTTCTTTCGCAGCTTGCAGATGAACACGTCGATGATCTTCAGCTCAGGCTCGTCCATGCCACCGTACAGGTGGTTGAGGAACATTTCCTTGGTCAGCGTGGTGCCCTTGCGTAGGCTCAGCAGTTCCAAGATTCCATATTCCTTACCGGTTAGGTGGATGGTCTGACCACCCACATCGACGGTAGAGGTGTCGAGATTGACCGCCAACTTTCCGGTTGTGATGATTGATTGGCTGTGGCCTTGGCTGCGGCGCACGATCGCTTGAATGCGGGCCAGCAGTTCTTGTTTGTCGAATGGCTTGGTCAGGTAGTCATCGGCACCGGTGCCCAGTCCCTTGACCTTCATTTCCGATTCCGTGAGACCGGACAGGATCAGCACCGGGGTTTCCACCCGCGCATCGCGCAAACGGCGCAGGACTTCAAGGCCGTCCATGTCGGGCAGGCCCAAATCCAAGATGATGATGTCGTAATCGTAGAGCTTGCCGATCTCCAGCCCATCTTCGCCAAGGTCGGTGGCATCCACCACCATACCGGCGGTTTTCAGCATCAACTCGACGCTTTGGGCCATCGCGGGATCGTCTTCAACAAGCAGGACGCGCATCGGTGCGAAACTCCATAAAAAACTGCCCCAAAAAACTGCATAAGCACGGCTCGTTAACCATATATGTAGTAGAGCCGACATTCAAGATGCCAAGTGTTGGTAGTATATATTGCGTATTAACCTTTGTTAACACGTTGATTTGCTTTACCAAGCCTTAAGCGATTGCGGGGCATAGTCTATACTGTGGTGTGACGCAGAAGCGCACATTCGCGAATTTAGGCCAAAAGTGATTCGCCAAGAACGGTGAGTTTCGGGTCAAAACCACCAGGATTTCAGGTGCCCGTTTACGTCAACAACATCATCAACGAAGTCGAACGCCTGCCGGATTTTGAAATCTACGGCCAGGTTGCGGCGGTGGTCGGTCTGCTGGTCGAGGTGTCGGGGGTCGAGGGGGTGTTTTCCATCTCCGATCACTGCGACATCATCGGTCGCGGTGGACGACGAATTGCGTGCGAAGTGATCGGCTTTCGCGAAGAACGCGCGCTGTTGATGCCGTTTGGCGCATTGGATGGCGTCAGCTTGGGCTGTCGGGTCGAGGTCGGCGCGTCCGAACCGGTGATTTATCCGACCGAAGGGTGGCTTGGCCGGGTGGTCAATGCCTTTGGCGAGCCCATCGACGGCAAGGGCCCGCTGCCCAGCGGCAATCTTTCGTATCCGGTGCAAAACGAACCGCCACCGGCGCATCTGCGCAAGCGGGTGGGCGGCAAGCTCGATCTTGGCGTGCGCGCGATGAACACGTTTTTGACCTGCTGCCAGGGTCAACGTATGGGCATCTTTTCCGGTTCCGGCGTGGGTAAATCGACCTTGATGTCGATGATGGCGCGCAACACCGATGCCGAGGTCAGCGTCATCGGTCTGGTCGGCGAACGTGGCCGTGAAGCCCGCGAATTTATCGAAGACGATTTGGGCGAACAAGGCTTGGCACGGTCCGTGGTGATCGTCGCCACGTCGAACGAGCCGCCGTTGGTGCGCCGTCAGGCCGCTTACACCACCTTGGCGACGGCGGAATATTTCCGCGATCTGAACAAAGAAGTTTTGTGCTTGATGGACAGCGTGACTCGCTTTGCCATGGCGCAACGCGAAATCTCTCTGTCGGTGGGCGAACCACCGGCGTCCAAAGGCTATACGCCGTCGGTGTTCGCCGAACTGCCGCGCCTTTTGGAACGCGCCGGACCGGGGCAAGAGGGCCAAGGTTCGATCACCGGATTGTTTACCGTTTTGGTCGAAGGCGACGATCATAATGAGCCGGTCGCCGACGCGGTGCGCGGTATCTTGGACGGTCACGTGGTGCTGGATCGCGAAATCGCCGAACGCGGACGCTTTCCCGCGGTCAACATCCTCAAAAGCGTGTCGCGTACCATGCCCGGCTGCAACACCGCTGAACAAAATGAACTGGTCAGCCGCGCCAAGCGGTTGATTTCCACCTATGACGATATGGCCGAACTGATCCGTTTGGGCGCGTACCGTCAAGGCACCGATCCGGAAATCGATGAAGCGATCCATTATCATCGCCCCTTGGAAGAATTTTTGACCCAAAACAAGGGCGATCACACCAGTCTTGCCGGGTGCTACGAATTGTTGGCGCAGTTGTTGAACATGTCGCCACCGGGCGCGGTTGCGGGTCAAGCGCCTAAACAACCCCAGCCCCAACCCCAGCCGCAACCAGAACAACCGGGCCAGCCAGCTCCGCCAGGGCAACCGGCTCAACCGGGGCAACCGGCCCCCGCAGTCCAATCGGGCCTAGCGCCAGGATTGATGCCGGACATGCCGCGCGTGAACATACCGACCAACACACAATGATCGATCACCAAGACCGCAACGACGGTTGAAAACAATAAATGACTTTGAGGGTTTGAAACTTGGCCGCGAACATCAAAAATCTGATCCGCCTGAACGAATGGAACGTCGATGAAAAGCGCCGCAAGCTGGGCGAGCTGCTGCGCTTGCAAGGCGAGTTGGAAGACCAGATGAAACAGCTGGAAGCCGATTTGATCGAACAGCAAAAAGCCGCCGCGGCCGATCCGAACCTAGCTGGCTTGACCTACGGTGCGTTCGCCAAGCAGGTCATCCAGCGGCGCGAGAACCTGCAAGATTCCATCGACCAGATGGAATTCGTCATCGGCCACGCCCAAGACGAATTGTCACAAGCGTATCAAGAGCTCAAAAAATACGAGACCGTGGAAAACAACCGTTTGCGTCGCTTTGAACGTGAGCAAAATCGCCGCGAGCAAATCATGCTCGACGAAGTCGCCTTGAACCAGCATCGCCGCAAAAAGGCCGCACGCGGCTGAGCGTTCCTTTCGCCGCCAAACGCGTTTATGATAGGGCGTGGGCAAGGGGGCGATATGACGATACGTTCGCTATGCTTTGCAGCCGGTGTGTTATGTGCCTGGAGCGCGCCAACATATGCGCAAGACCGGGCGCAAAACGCTTGCGATGCGCCACGCCCCCACACCGATTACACGGCGTGCGATTTTTTCGGCAAAAATTTCGACGGCGCGGACTTCACCAAATCCAACTTTTCCGGCGTTAACTTGATGAACTTCAAGTGCCGCGGTTGTGTGTTCGATGGCGCGACCATGCACAAGGCGGATATGAAGTGGTCGGATTTTTCAAACGCATCGTTCATCAAAACCGACCTCAGCGAAGCCGATTTGTTCCACACCCGCTTTGATTATGCGACCTTGACCGGCGCGGATTTGCGCCGCTCGTTCCAATTCGGCACCGATCTCAATTACGTCAAAGCCGACAAAGCCAACTTCGCCGGTGCGTTCATGAAGGACATCATCATGGAAGAAGCCAGCTTTCAGCATAGTGACTTTTCCAAGGTGAACATGCTGGGCGGCTACATCTTAGGTTCCGATTTCAGGTGGTCGAATTTGCAAAACATGGAAATGACCGCCGCCAGCGCCGAAGAGGTTCAATTTTCCGGCAGCGATCTAAGCGGCACGGTTCTGCGCGGTGCGCGTCTGATCGCGACGAAATTTGTCGGCGCCAATCTGCAAGACGTCGATTTCGGCAATGCTTTGTTCGAAGAAACCGATTTTCGCGATGCGCGCAACATTCCCCACAGCATTCAGCACAAAATCGATCCTAATGGATATGCCAATTGAACTTATCGTGCCGGTTGCAATTAGCCTTGCATCGGCGAGACAAAGCTACTATATTATAAAAATCTAATATAAAGGATGGGCAACGACCTATCCTTGGACATTGAATTAAAACCCCGAAGGAACATCGTTATGTTGGAACTGATTTTTTTGTGGGCCGTTTCGGCTTTGGCGATTGGTTTCGCCGCCACCTTGGTTGTTCTTTTCGCGCGCCAAATGGTATGCCGTCTCAGCCGTGTGGTGTTTTTCGACAGCCATAAAACCTGTGACGCGCTTTAACGCTAGGCAGCGCTTAAATGCGTTCTAGGCGTCCCAGCAGGGATGGATTGTCCCATCCCGGCTGACGGTCTTCGATCACCACCGCGTGGGTGTCGACGGCGTGGTGCTGCAATTCCGGCACGTTGATGCTGACTTGAATCCACCGCGACACGGCCTCGTTGTTGAGGTCTGTGAGCACCGTGACGGCCAAGTCCTCCGGGCTTTCCCATTGCATTTCGGCCAACGCTTCGAGGTATGCGCCGAACGAGCGCGCTTCGAGCACCAGCTTGTCGGGCACGTAGCGCACGTTGACCAATTGGCGTGCACCGCCGCCACCGGGCAAGTGTCCGGCAAGCGTGACCAGATAATCCAGCTTGCGATCCATATTGCTGGCGGCAGTCAGCAGGGCGCGCCGTTCGTTCAAATCCATGGGTGGCCTCCTTAAGCTGTCGAGCCTTGTTCTGTTCTATCACGCCATATGGGTAAACGCCCAGCCCGCAACCTGGCCTCTAGGCGAAGAGGCCGGGTTGCGGGCTGGGTGCGTCCATCGGCGGGAAGTCGACGAAATTTCCCGGTGCGGCCTGAAAAGCGAGGCTGCCGCCGATACCGGTGATGTCTTGGGCCGTTTGGAAAATGTCGCCAAGGTCAGTCCGCCACGTGTCGGGAAAAGGCTGGTCGGTGCGCACGATTAAATCCAGTTTATTACTTTTTGTTTTCATCAAACCGTCGATTTGCAGGTGACCGATGTTGCTGAGGTCGAGATCCAGCACAAAACGCGTGCCGTCACCTTCGTCGTCTTCATCGTCTTGCCCACCGCGATTACGATAGTACATGCGCAGTTGTTCAAGCTGGTTGCCGTTCCACAGCGGTATCAGCGCCAATCGCCAATCGCCCGTTTGCGGCTCATCGACCAGTTTCGACATGATCTGCATGTCGCCGCCCAGACGTCCGATCAGGCCCGGTCGGTCGCGTTCGATCATCCGGCTGACGGTGTCGCCCAGCCACGCTTTGACATCGCCGCCCTTAAGCGCGCTGAGGAAAAACAGCATCTGGCTGGACAGCTTTGCGCCGGGTTGGGGCAAGATATTTTGCGTGATGTGTTGAAACCGTGCGGGATCGATTTGCGCCAGGGTTTTTAACGCCTCGTCCAATTGCGACCATGATTTCCCTTGGGCCAGCGTTTGCAAAGGACCCGTGCGGCCCAGCTTGGCGGCATCTGCGGTGTTGGGGGGGCTCAGCGCACTTTCCAGTTTTAACGTCACGCGCATGCCATCGCCGATTTTTGCGGTGGTGTCCAACGCAATGGTGAGGTTGGGCGCTTGCACGATCGGTTGGCCTTGTGGCGTGGTGCCGGTGACGGTGCCGCTGAGTGTCGCCCCGGCCGCCAATCCTCCGCCGGGCCCCGGCGTGGCGGTGTTGAGTGCGGTGCCAGCGGGCGCGATGCGCACCACCGAAACCGTGAAGCGGGTGCCCGATGGCAGCTGAACGGGCTGCGCCGTGGTGGTGGCCGTCGAAGGCGTTGCGGTTGGCGAGGATGCCTGCGCTGTCGGTGTTCCCGGAGTGCTCAGTTGAGCGGCCGCTGGTTGAGATGCCGCCGGCGGGGTTTGAACCGCTGCGGGCTGGGAGCTCTGCGCCGTTGGCGTCGGGACTTGAGTTTGTGTTTGCGCAGCGTTTGGCAGGACGTTTGGGGCCGGAATCGTCGCCGGAATGGTCGCCGGGCGCACCAGCGTGGCGTTGATGCGCATGCCTTGCGTCAACGTCGGGGCGCTGGTGGTGGTGGACGTCAGCGACGGTGCGCCTGTGCTGTGCAGTGCGGATTGCGCCGTTTGTGCACCGGGCACCGGCTTGCCGTTGATTTCGGTGATGAGAAACTGCGGCTGTGGCGTCAAGCGACTGAGCACCAGCGTCAGCACCGCGCTTTTGGGGATCGGCGTTGCGGTTTGCAGTGTGATCGGACCCAGGGCGGTCTGCACCTGAACTTGATTGGCGGGCAGGGATTGGGTGGCGGCGGGCGCAGCTGTCGAGGCAGGTGTCGAGGCCGGCGTTGATACCGGTGATGGGGCCGCTTTGGTCGTGGTTTGTGTCGCCAGAGGAGCCGATGTGGGCTGCACCACCTTGGTGGCTTGCAGCGATTGGCCGGGGCGCAGTTGGCTGACCGCTTCGGGGGCTTTGACTGCCACGGCCACGGCTTGCCCCGCCTGCGGTGCGGCAGGTGTCGGCGGTGGTGCGGGTGGCGGTTGTACGGTCGGCATGGCGTAACCTTTCGGGTTTCTTCCCTGTGGTTAGGACGTATGCCTTTTGATCAGCGCATCTAGTCGATCAATTTTCGGGCGATCGATGTGATGTCTTGCGCGGCCTCGGCGTTTGGATAGCGCGTCAGCAAAGGCACTTGGGCCTTGATGGTTTCGCGCACCTTCGGGTCGCGGCGCACGACCCCTAATAATGGTGGAGAAATCTTTAGAAATCCTTCACAGGCTTTCAAAAGGGTGTTGTAGGTGCGTTCCCCTTCGCGCGTCGAGTTGGCAGCGTTGATGACGATGCGGATGTCCAGCTGGGGCCGTTCCATGTGGGTCAGCTTGATGAACGCGTAAGCATCGGTCAGCGATGTGGGTTCATCGGTGGCCACCACCATGCAGGTGCCGACGTTGTGGGTCAGCTGGCGCACGGTGCGCTCGACGCCCGCGCCGAGATCCAAAATCACATGGTCGTAAGCCTGGGCCAACAGCGCCAAATCTTCGTTGAGCATCTGCAAGCGCGATGTCGGAATGTTCGCCAATCCGCCTGATCCGGAGCGCCCGGCGATGATGTCGAAACCGCCTTGGGGAAAGGGCAAAACAGCCTGGTTAAGCGTCAACCGCCCGGCGATCACCGAGCCGAGGTCTTGCTGTGGCATCAGGCCCAATTGAATGTCGAGGTTCGCCAACCCCAGATCGCCGTCGAACAACAACACTTTGCGTTCTTTGTTGGACAGCGCATTGGCCAAGGTGATGGCCAAAAAGGTCTTGCCCACGCCGCCTTTGCCCGATGCAACGGCGATGATGTTTTGACCTTTGCCACGTTTGGCGGGCGATGGGGGCGTTTGCGTGTTTGACATGGCTTGAGGTTAGTCCAGGTTAGACCTGACCGACAGTCTTGATTTTCGCTTTGGGGTGAATTTCGTTCTGGCTCATCACCACGGTGGTTGGGCGGAACCGTTCGATGATGGAACGCACATATGGGCGAATACCCGGGCTGGTCATCAAGGCCGGAACCTCGCCCATCATGGCTTGGCGCTCATAAGCGTTGCGCAGCTGCGTGATGAATTCTTGCAAATGCGTCGGCGCCATAGATAACTGGCGGTCGTCGCCTTGACCGACCAGGCTTTCAGCGAAGCGCTGTTCCCATTCCGGCGACAGCGACAGCAACACGATCACGCCTTGTTCGTTGACGTTCATGTCGCTGATTTGACGCGCCAGTCGCGCGCGCACGTGTTCGGTGATCATGGTGACGTTGCGGGTCATGCCGCAGGCTTCCGATACACCTTCCAAAATGGTCGGTAGATCGCGGATCGACACCCGTTCGGTGAGCAGGTTTTGCAGCACGCGCTGGGTGCCGCCCATGGAAATCTGCGCTGGGATCATTTCTTCGACCAGTTTTTTGTGCTCGTCGTCCATCTCGTCGATGAGCTTTTGCGTTTCCGCATAGGACAAGAGTTCGGGCATGTTGTCTTTGATGACTTCGGTCAGGTGCGTGGTGATCACGGTGGCGGGGTCGACCACGGTGTACCCACGGAACAAGGCTTCTTCGCGGTTTTGTTCATCGATCCACATGGCGGGCAGGCCAAAGGTCGGCTCCACCGTTTTTTCACCGGGCAAGGTGATTTCTTCGCCGCGCGGATCCATCACCAGCAGCATATTGGGGCGCAGTTCGCCGCGCCCGGCTTCGATTTCCTTGGTGCGCACGATGTAGGTATTGGCATCCAACTGCATGTTGTCTTGGATGCGAACGGAGGGCATGACAAAGCCCATCTCGGTGGCGATTTGGCGACGCAAGGCCTTGATTTGGTCGGTCAAACGTTTGCCGTCGCGCGGGTTGTTGATCAGCGACAACAATCCGTAACCCAGTTCCAACCGCATCAGGTCGATCTTCAGCGCGGTCGAAATCGGTTCGTCGGGGACCGCTTGCGCTTCTTGAACTTCCATGGCTTCGGCTTCGGCAGCGACTTCAGCCTTGATTTTTTCTTGGTTACGGTTGGTGACGAACGCGATGATAAAGGTGATCACCGATAAAAACATGAACGGGAAAAATGGAATGCCCGGCAGCATCGCCATGGCGCCGAGCAAGAACGAGCTCACGCCCATGGCACGGGGCTGACCGCCGACCTGTTTGAACAGGGCTTTTTCCGTGGCGCCGCGCACACCGGCCTTGGTGACCATCATACCGGCGGCGATGGACACCACCAGGGCGGGGATTTGGGTGACCAAGCCGTCACCGACGGTCAAGCGGGTAAAGTTGTCGGCGGCGTTGGCAAAGGTCATGCCGTGTTGGGCGACGCCGATGATCATGCCCGCGATGACGTTGATGAAGGTGATCAGCAAACCCGCAATGGCATCGCCACGCACGAATTTGGATGCACCGTCCATGGACCCGAAGAAGGTGCTTTCGTCCTCCAGTTCCTTGCGTCGGTTACGGGCTTGTTCTTCGTCGATCAGGCCGGTGGACAGATCGGCATCGATGGCCATCTGCTTGCCGGGCATGGCGTCCAAGGTGAAGCGTGCCGACACCTCGGCGATGCGTCCGGAACCCTTGGTGATGACGATGAAGTTCACCAACACCAAGATCATGAACACGATGATGCCGATGACGAAATTGTTGCCCATGACGAAGCCGCCAAAGGCCTGAATCACTTGCCCGGCTGCGTCCGTGCCTTGGTGTCCTCCTGCCAAAATGAGACGCGTGGACGCCAAATTAAGCGCCAGACGGATCATCGTGGCGAGCAGCAAGACGGTTGGGAAGGTGTTGAATTCAAGCGGCTTTTCGATGAACAGCACGGTCATCAAGATGAGTACCGCAAAGGTGATCGAAAACGCCAAGCTGGCGTCCAGCAACCATGTCGGCATGGGCAGGATTAGCACCACCAAAATCGTGACGACGCCCAGCGCCATCATGATGTCGCCGCGCTTGCTTATGGCGTTGAGTAACGAACGCCCCCCGGCAAAGGGGTCGTCTGCAGTCGCGGTGGGTGTGTTATCGTCTGCCATGTGTGTTCGTTAGTGCCTGATGGTTTTGTGGTTAAAGAGGCGACGGTTCGCCATCCGCACCGCCGGGTGACGGGACGTTGAAGCCTTCGGTGTTGTATTGCTTGAGCTTGTTGCGCAGCGTGCGGATCGAAATGCCGAGAATGGTCGCCGCATGGGTGCGGTTGCCCAGGCAATGGCCCAGCGTGTTGATGATCAACTCGCGTTCGACCTCTGAGACGGTTTTGCCGACCATCGCCGCCGGATCGGCGCTCGCGGGTGCTGCTGCGTCGGCGGTGGGGGCGGCGTTGCCGGGCGCAAGCGGTGAATCGCTGAGCAAGATCGCATCCGCGTCAATCTCGTCGCCGCTGGCGAGCAAGATCGAACGGTGCATGGCGTTTTCCAATTCGCGAACATTGCCGGGCCAGCCATAAGCCAACAGCTTGGCTTGCGCTGGTTCGGACAGGCCGCGCGCTTGAATGGCGTTGGCTTCGGAATACTTGGCGGCGAAGTGACGCGCCAGCGCGATGATATCGTCGGGACGTTCTTTCAACGGCGGCAAGGCCAAGTTCATGACGTTGAGGCGGAAGTACAAATCTTCGCGAAAGCCGCCGCTGGCGACGTGGTCTTCCATGTTGCGGTTCGACGTGGCGAGGATGCGCACGTTGACTTTGACGGGCTTGTTGGAACCGACCCGGTCGACTTCGCGTTCTTGCAGCACACGCAGCAATTTGGCCTGCAGGCGCGGATCCATTTCGCTGATTTCATCAAGCAAGATGGTGCCGCCGTTGGCTTCTTCAAACTTGCCGATGCGTCGCGCTACAGCCCCGGTGAAGGCGCCTTTTTCATGGCCGAACAGTTCGGATTCCAACAGGTTTTCCGGAATGGCGGCGCAGTTGACGGCGATGAACGGGCCGTTTTTGCGTTTGCTTTTGATGTGCAGGTAGCGCGCCATCATTTCCTTACCCGTACCGCTGGGCCCGGTGATGAGGATTGAGGCATCCGAAGGTGCCACTTGATCGGCGAGCTTGATGATCTCGCCCATGCGCGCATCGGTGTGAATGAAATCGGAGTTCTCTTCCGCCACCGCCGTCAACACCGCGCCGATCAGCTCTGCGTCGGGGGGCAAGGGGATGTATTCTTTGGCCCCGGCCTTGATGGCGCGCACCGCGGCTTGGGTGTCGTTGCCGACGCCACACGCAATCACCGGCACGGCGATGCGTTCGCTCTCTAAGTTGCCGATGAGGGTTGCCAAATCTTCTTGAACGTCGGCCAAAACCAAGTCCGCACCACGCCCGGAACGCAAGAATTCAAGACCATCGTCGATGGTGTCGACGTGATTGACCTTTGCGCCGCGCGACAGCGCGATCTGGCTGGCTGCGCCGACTTGTCCGTCCAAAGTTCCAATGATGAGCAATCGCATGGGCGTAAGCTTTCTCAGTCGAAGTATTCAACACGTTTTGCCGGCGGTAGGACGCTGTTGAGCATCATTTCCAGGCGGCGCGGGTTTTCTTGGCGGCCGATCGATGCGGCCCCCATGACATAGATATTGTTGACCATGGCTTCTTCGGTGGAGTTGCGGTCCAGTTTTGACGCCATCGGCGCAAACACCATGTTGGCGAGCACCGCGCCGTAAAACGTGGTCAGCAAGGCCACGGCCATGGCTGGACCGATGGACGCGGGATCGTCCAAGTTGCCAAGCATTTGCACCAGGCCGATCAAGGTGCCGATCAGGCCCATGGCGGGGGCGAATTCAGCGGCTTTTTTCAACACGCTGGCGCTCTTTTGATGGCGCTGCACGGTCGAAAACATGTCTTTTTTCAAGATCGTTTCGACCTCTTCGCCGGGGGTGCCATCGACCACCATGGACATGCCCTTGTACAGCAACGGCTCGCTTTCCAACTGATCGAGAACGCCTTGCAGCGACAACACACCCTGGCGGCGCGCCAGTTCGGCGATCTGCAGCACCTGGATGGCGGCTTCGGATGGATCGCGCGAGGTATAGGAGATGGTTTTGACGATAACCTTGGCGGTGCGGCCCATTTCTTGGAGCGAAAAGCAGATCATGGTCACACACAAGGTTCCACCGATGACGATCAGAACCGACGGCACGTTAACGAACGAGCCCGGCGAGCCGCCGAAGACGATGGCGGAGATCACAAGGCCAAAGCCACCGATCAAGCCAATGATCGTCGCGACGTCGGTCGCCGACTTGGCCTTGGTGATGTGAATGGTGCTGTCCGCCATAAGGTTGGGTCTCTTTACCGCTTGCGTCTCGCCGTGAATTTGGCCTTCGAATTAGGTACGATCGGTCTTGATGATTTCCGTCATGGTCACGCCTAGGCGGTCTTCGACCACCACCACTTCGCCACGCGCGACAAGGCGGTTGTTGACATAGATATCGATGGCTTCGCCAACTTTACGATCCAATTCGACCACCGCGCCGCGCCCCAGTTTGAGCAATTGACTGACCTGCATGGTCGCTTTGCCAAGCACCGCGGACACCTGAACCGGAATGTCGTAAACAGCTTCCAGATCGCGCGCGTTGCGCGGCATGTCGGTAAATCCCGCAGCTTCGGCGAAGGTTGCTTCGGGCTCACCTTCATCGTCGCTTTGCGGCGCGACGGCGGGTTCTTCCAGTTCGTTGAGCTCTAGACTCTTTTCATCTGCCATGTCGATCTCCTGCGTTCATTACGCTTAGCCGCTGTTTTCCGGGGGTTGCGGTGACTCCGGTGTCTCATCGTCCATCGTTTCATCGCCGTCTTGAGCCGTCATCTGAGTGTCTTTTGGGCTGCCATCGGAGGCATCTTCGGGGGCCACAAGCTCCGGCGCGTCTTCTTCAGGCGGTGTTGGAGCCTCGACTTGCGCGGCTTCGGCTGAGATTTCGGCCACAGTCGGGCTGTCGGCAAGCGACTCCAAGCTTAAGTCCTCATTGTCCTCGACTGGTGCGTCGTTCACAACCTCTTGTCGGGGCTCTTGTACGGGCTCTTGTTCCGGTTCCTGTGCGAGATGCGCGGTTGCTTGGGCGAGGCCGTTGGCGCGTTCCGTGCCCAGATTGCGCTCGATGATCTCGTCAATCTCTTGCCACATCAGGGCGCTGTCGCGGACCATGCCGCCGCCATCCCATTCGATTGCGGCGTCGCCTTCGACCATTTTGTCGTCCGCCATCACGCTTACGGTGCCTTCGCGTCCGCGCAACGCCGCCAATTCGGCGACTTTGGCCTCGACAGCGTCTTTCATGTCCGGGGCCACGCGGATGATCAGGGTTGGTGATCCGGATGTGCGTTGCATGGCTTCGACGATCATGTGATCGATCTCGTCCATGGCTTTGTCCATGTTGAGCGCGGGGAACAGTTTGCGCACGATCACCGTCGCCACCGCCACGGCATCGCGGCTGTGTTCTTCCTTGTCGCGGGCAAAGGCATCGAACAGGTTCGCCACCTGGGTGCTAATCGCGTCCATGGTGTTGGCCAAACGCTGTTCCAATGCGGAAGTCAGGTCGCGGGTGGCCTCGGTGTGTCCGGCTTGATAGCCTTCATCGCGGGTGCGCGCCATGTCCTCTTCGGTGAAGGTCGGGGGCACGTAGGCAACGGGTTCTTCTTCAATTTCGGCAGGCTCGACCTCAGGCTCAGCCGTAGCTTGAGCTGCGGGCTGCACCTTGAGGTTCGCTTCGGGACTGAAGTCCGTGTCGAACAGGAATTTTTTAAGACCGCCTGCCGTCATCGTTGTGTCCGTCGGTTTTGTTGCTGTTGTCATCATATCAATAAATCAGCTGTTCTTCTTCACCTTGACCGGCGATGACGATTTCACCGCTGTCGGCCAGTTGCTTGGCGACGGTGACGATGGCGGCTTGGGCCTCGTCGACGTCTTTCAAGCGCACCGCGCC
>Ga0209475_10001336_pt1 | contig 32169 bp, 43 predicted proteins | sample tdDd471_FD_187128 | JGI IMG/M metagenome (GOLD analysis project Ga0209475, IMG submission 187128) | Marine sediment microbial communities from the Atlantic coast under amendment with organic carbon and nitrate - tdDd47.1 (SPAdes)... | ecosystem: Environmental > Aquatic > Marine > Coastal >... | reverse complement strand
GGGTGATAACATCACCATGGATGTGACGCTTCTCACCCCGATCGCCATGGACGAAGGTCTGCGCTTCGCTATCCGCGAAGGCGGCCGGACCGTCGGCGCCGGCGTGGTCTCAAAGATCACTGAGTAATTTTTTCGTAACGCCCGTTTCCTCTGGTTCGCCAGGGGGACGGGCACTTAACTGGGGTCCAAGAAACTATGGACAGTCAAAACATTCGCATCCGCCTCAAGGCGTTTGATCATCGCGTGCTGGATCAGTCCACTGCCGAGATTATCAACACGGCCAAGCGGACTGGTGCGGAAGTGCGGGGTCCCATCCCCCTCCCGAACCGGATCGAGCGCTTCACTGTGTTGCGTTCGCCCCACATCGACAAGAAGTCGCGCGAGCAGTTCGAAATTCGGACTCACAAACGGCTCTTGGACATCGTTGACCCGACACCGCAGACCGTGGACGCGCTGATGAAGCTCGACCTGGCCGCCGGCGTCGACGTCGAGATCAAACTCTAGAGTGCGATCGGCTTAATGTAATTAAGCCGTGAATCGCCCTCTAAACTGTAGAAACCGAATAGATTGACGATTTTGACCTTCGCCGCGAAGCGGCTCAGTTAAAAAACGATCTGTTCTAGAGATTAGGAAGGGAACAATGCGTTCCGGTCTTATTGCGCAAAAACTTGGCATGAGCCGCGTCTTCCAGGACGATGGCCGGTCCGTTCCGGTCACCGTGTTGAAGGTGGACAATTGTCAGGTGGTAGCTCAGCGTACCGAGGAGAAGGACGGTTACACAGCTGTCCAGCTCGGCGTTGGTGCTGCAAAAGTTAAAAACGTCAGCAAGCCAATGCGGGCTTACTTCGCCAAAGCGAAGATTGAGCCGAAACGTAAGCTGGTTGAGTTTCGCGTGACTGCCGACGCCCTCGTAGACGTGGGTGCGGAAATTACTGCTGAGCACTTCGTTGCTGGGCAGCACGTGGACGTGACCGGTTCGAGCATTGGTAAAGGTTTCGCTGGCGCCATGAAACGCCACAACTTCGGTGGCCTCCGGGCTTCGCACGGCGTTTCCATCTCCCATCGTAGCCACGGTTCCACCGGCCAGTGCCAAGATCCCGGTAAGGTGTTCAAAGGCAAGAAAATGGCTGGTCATATGGGCGCCGAGCGGGTGACCGTTCAAAGCTTGACCGTGGTCGACACCGATCTTGATCGCGGCCTGATCTTGGTGAAGGGCTCCGTGCCCGGCTCCAAAGGCGGCTGGGTTCTGGTGAAAGACGCCGTCAAGCGGCCCGCACCGGAAGGCGTTCCCTTCCCGGCCGGTATCCGCAAGGCCGAAGAAGCGGCTCCCGCTCCTGCCGAAGAAGCTCCCGTCGAGGAAGCTCCCGCCGCAGAAGCTGAAGCCAGCGAGACGGAGGAATAGGGGCTATGAAATTAGACGTAATCAGCCTCGACAATAAGAAGGCCGGCAACATCGACCTGGACGACGCCATCTTCGGCGTTGAGGTCCGTTCCGATCTTCTTCAGCGTGCGGTCCGCTGGCAGTTGGCGAAACGCCAGGCCGGCACCCACAAATCGAGAAACCGTTCCGAAGTTTCCGGCACCGGCGCCAAGCCGTTCCGCCAGAAAGGAACCGGCGGAGCCCGTCAAGGCAGCCGTAAAGGTCCGCACATGCGGGGTGGCGGTAAGTCTTTCGGGCCTGTTGTCCGCAGCCATGCCCACGACCTTCCGAAGAAGGTTCGCAAGCTGGCCCTGCGCACCGCATTGTCCGCCAAACAAGCCGATGGCAGCCTGATCGTTCTCGATAAGGCCGAGCTGAAATCCGGCAAGACCGCCGACCTCTCTAAAATGGTCGCCGCTCTTGGTTGGAAAAACGCTCTGGTCATCGACGGCGAAACGGTGAACGAAGGTTTTGCCCGTGCGGCCCGCAACATCGTCGGTCTCGACGTGCTGCCGAGCCAGGGCGCCAACGTGTACGACATTCTGCGGCGTGAAAAGCTGGTCCTGACCAAGGACGCCGTAGAAAAGTTGGTGGAGCGACTGAAATGAGCAAGTACAGCCCGAAAAACAGCTCGCTGAGCAAAGAGCGGATGTACCAGGTGATTACCCGCCCGATCATCACCGAAAAGGCGACGATCATCTCGGAACATAACCAGGTGACTTTCCAGGTTCCGCTCAACGCCAACAAATTCGAGATCAAAGCCGCAGTGGAAGGTCTCTTCAACGTTAAGGTGAAAGCCGTCAACACCCTCGTCAACAAGGGTAAGGTCAAGCGTTTCCGCGGGACTGTCGGCAAGCGCAACGACGTGAAGAAGGCCATTGTAACCCTCGCCGAGGGCCACTCCATCGATGTGACGACGGGGGTCTAAACCAATGGCTCTGAAACAATATAAACCGAGCACCCCGGGCCAGCGTAATCTGGTCCTGATCGACCGCACCGGGCTCTACAAGGGCAAACCGGAAAAAGGGTTGACCGAGGGTCTCACCAAAAACGGCGGCCGTAACAATACCGGTCGTATCACGGCTCGTCGCCGTGGTGGCGGGCATAAGCGCCGCTACCGCGTCATCGACTTCAAACGCACCGGCAAGTTTGGCGTTCCCGCCACTGTCGAGCGCTTGGAATACGATCCGAACCGGACCGCCTTTATCGCTCTGATCCAGTATCAAGACGGCGACAAGGCCTATATCCTGGCTCCGCAGCGTCTCAAAGAAGGCGATACCGTTATCGCCGACAAGAGCGCGGACATTAAGCCGGGTAACGCCATGCCGATGTCGGCCATTCCGGTCGGCACCATCATCCACAATGTGGAGATGAAACAAGGCAAGGGTGGACAGATTGCCCGGGCCGGCGGCACTTACGTGCAGCTGGTCGGTAAGGACCAAGGCTACGCTCAGCTTCGCCTCGGTTCCGGCGAACTCCGTCTGGTCCGCGCCGAGTGCATGGCGACTATCGGCGCCGTGTCCAACCCGGATCAGAAGAACACCAACCTGGGTAAAGCCGGCCGTAACCGTTGGCTCGGCAAACGCCCGGCAGTCCGTGGCGTTGCCATGAACCCGGTGGATCACCCGCACGGCGGCGGCGAAGGCCGTACCTCGGGCGGTCGTCACCCGGTTACTCCCTGGGGTAAACCGACCAAGGGTAAGCGGACCCGTAGCAACAAGAAGACCGACCGGCTCATTATGCGCCGGCGGCACTCGAAGTAAAGGAGGGCAGTCGTGCCTCGTTCCGTTTGGAAAGGACCGTTTGTCGACAGCTACCTTCTTAAGAAGGCCGAAGCTGTGCGCTCCTCGGGCCGCAAGGAAGTCGTTAAGACTTGGTCGCGTCGTTCGACCATCCTGCCGCAGTTCGTGGGGATCACCTTTGGTGTCTACAACGGCAAGAAGTTCGTCCCCGTGCTGGTGACCGAAGACATGATCGGTCACAAGTTCGGTGAGTTTTCGCCGAGCCGCACCTATTACGGCCACGCTGCCGATAAGAAGGCGAAGAGGAGGTAGTAATGGGTAAAAAAGCAACTCCCCGCCGTCTGGCTGACAACGAAGCCAAAGGCTCGATCCGTATGCTTCGGACCAGTGCCCAGAAGCTGAACTTGGTGGCTCAGTCGATCCGCGGCATGGACGCCGAAAAGGCCATGGTTAGCCTGACCTTCAACAAGCGCCGTGTTGCAAACGACGTCAAAAAGGTTCTGCAAGCCGCTATCGCCAATGCGGAAAACAACCACCAGCTTGACGTCGACCGTTTGTTTGTCGCCGAAGCCAGCGTGGGCCGCGCCATGGTGATGAAACGCTGGCGTGCACGTGCCCGGGGCCGTGTTGGCCGTATTCAGAAACCCTTCAGCAACATGACCATTGTGTTGCGTGAACGTGAGGAGACGGCCTAATGGGACAGAAAGTTAACCCGATCGGCCTTCGTGTTGGCATCAACCGTACCTGGGATTCCCGGTGGTATGCGGACGACGCCAACTTCGCCAAGATCCTCCATGAGGACTTGGGGATTAAGAAGTACGTCAAAAAGAAACTCTTTCAGGCCGGCATCAGCCGCGTGGTGATCGAGCGTCCCGCCAAGCGGGCCCGTATCACCATCTACTCGGCTCGTCCGGGTGTGATTATCGGCAAGAAAGGCGCTGATATCGAGAAGCTGCGGGGCGACCTGTCGAAAATGACCGGTTCCGATGTGCATCTCAATATCGTTGAAGTCCGCAAGCCGGAACTGGACGCCAAACTGGTGGCTGAAAACATTGCCAACCAATTGGAACGCCGTATCGCATTCCGCCGCGCCATGAAACGCGCTGTGCAGAACGCCATGCGTCTCGGCGCCCTGGGCATCCGAGTTACCGCTGGCGGTCGTCTTGGCGGCGCAGAAATCGCCCGGACCGAATGGTACCGTGAAGGCCGCGTTCCGCTGCATACGCTGCGGGCTGACGTGGACTACGGCACTGCCGAAGCTGCCACGACCTACGGCATCTGCGGCATCAAGGTTTGGATCTTCAAGGGCGAAATCATGGCCCACGATCCCATGGCCCAGGACAAACGTTCTGCTGAGCAGGGTGGTCCGGCCGGTGGTCGTCCAAGAGCGTAAGGGATTGAAGAACAATGCTTAGTCCGAAACGTACAAAATTCCGCAAGGCGCATAAGGGCCGTATTCACGGTCTGGCCAAAGGCGGCACCACGCTCAACTTCGGCGCATATGGCCTCAAGGCCATGCAGCCCGAGCGTATCACGGCACGCCAGATTGAGGCGGCCCGTCGCGCCATCACCCGGCACATGAAACGTGCCGGTCGTGTGTGGATCCGCATTTTCCCAGATGTCCCGGTCAGCTCCAAGCCGGCTGAGGTTCGTATGGGTAAAGGTAAGGGTAGCCCGGAAAAATGGGTGGCCAAGGTTAAGCCCGGCCGCATCATGTTTGAAGTCGATGGCGTGCCGCGTGAAATCGCCCAGCGCGCTTTTGAGTTGGCTTCCGCCAAACTTCCGGTTAAGACCCGCTTCGTGACCCGTCTGGGTGAGGAGTAATCAGATGACTGCTGCAAGCGATCTGAGGGCCAAGAGCCAGGACGAGTTGAAAGACGAACTCGTCAACTTGAACAAGGAGGCGTTCAACCTGCGCTTCCAGGCTGCAAGCGGCCAGTTGGAAAACACCGCTCGCGTCAATCAGGTGCGCAAGGATATCGCGCGCATCAAAACCATCTTGAGCGAACGCGCTCGCGCTGAAGCTTAAGGGAGCAGGAAGAATGCCGAAACGAATTCTTCAGGGTGTTGTCGTTAGCGACAAACAGGACAAAACCGTGGTGGTCCGTGTGGAGCGCCGCGTTAAGCACCCGGTCTATAAGAAGATTGTCCGCAAGTCGAAAAAGTATGCCGCGCACGATGAGAGCAACGCATACAAGGAAGGTGATGTGGTTCGCATTCAAGAATGTCGACCCGTCTCCAAGAACAAGACTTGGGAAGTCATTACCGAGAGCGCTTAAGCTCTGTCTGGATGAGTAAAGGGACAAAATTATGATTCAGGCTGAATCTAATCTCGATGTTGCTGACAACTCCGGCGCCCGCCGGGTTCAGTGCATCAAGGTTCTTGGGGGCTCCAAACGGAAATCCGCATCCGTCGGCGACGTGATTGTGGTTTCCGTTAAAGAAGCCATTCCCCGGGGCCGTGTTAAAAAAGGCGACGTGGTGAAAGCCGTGATCGTCCGTACGGCGAAGGACATCCAACGCCGCGACGGTAGCGTGATCCGCTTCGACCGCAATGCCGCCGTGCTGATCAATCAGGCCGGCGAGCCCATCGGAACCCGTATTTTCGGTCCGGTGACCCGCGAACTGCGCGCCCGTAAATATATGAAGATCATTTCGCTCGCGCCGGAGGTCCTCTAATGGCTAGCAAAATCAGAAAAGGCGACCAGGTCGTCGTGCTGACCGGCAAGGACAAGGGTAAGACTGGAGAAGTTCTCCATGTTCTGCCGAAGGACGCTCGTGCGGTCGTTCAGGGAGTCAATGTGGTCAAGCGGCACACCCGCCCGACCCAGACCAATCCCGGTGGCATCATCGATAAGGAAGCGGCAATCGCCATTTCCAACATCGCCCACCTGGATCCCAAGGACGATAAACCGACCCGCGTCGGGTTCAAGGAAATCGATGGCCGCAAGGTCCGCTACGCCAAGCGGTCCGGCGAAGTCATCGACAACTGAGGATATTAGTCATGGCGCGTTTGCGTGAACATTTTAATACGGTCGTCAAGCCGGCCCTGCAGGAAAAGTTCAATTATGCGAACCCGATGCAGTTGCCGAAGATCGAAAAGATCGTGCTGAACATGGGCGTCGGCCAAGCCACTCAGGACCGTAAGAAGGTCGAGGCTGCCGTTTCGGACATGGAAAAAATCGCCGGTCAGAAACCGATTGTCACCACGGCTCGTAAATCCATCGCCGGCTTCAAGCTGCGTGATGGTATGAACGTCGGCTGCAAGGTGACCCTCCGGGGCGACCAAATGTATGAATTCCTGGACCGTTTGGTGAACATTGCGCTGCCGCGTGTTCGCGATTTCCGCGGTCTTAATGGCAAGAGCTTTGATGGTCGTGGCAACTACGCCATGGGCATTAAGGAGCAGATCATTTTCCCCGAGATCGATTACGACCAAGTCGATGAGATCCGCGGGATGGATATTGTGATCTGTACAACGGCTAAAACCAACGAGGAAGCTTACGAGCTGCTCGCCGGTTTTGATATGCCGTTTAGCAAGTAGGGTGGAGGAAGCGAGATGGCTAAAAAGAGTTCCATTGAGCGGAACAAGAAGCGTGAACGCCTTGGCAAAAAGTACGCGGCCAAGCGTGAGGCTCTGAAGGCTATCGCGAATGATCGCGACCTATCGCCTGAAGAACGGTTCAATGCGGCGCTGAAGCTGGCAAAGCTGCCGCGCAACAGCTCCAAAGTGCGTGTACGCCTTCGCTGCGAGCTGTCCGGACGTCCCCGTGGTAACTACCGCAAGTTCAAGCTGTCGCGTATTGCGCTGCGTGATCTTGCCTCCACCGGGCAAATTCCGGGTGTAGTGAAGTCGAGCTGGTAACTGGAGATTTAGACTATGTCCATGAGCGATCCCTTGGGGGATATGCTGACCCGTATTCGTAACGGGCAGAGGACCAACAAATCGAGCGTCGTTTCCCCTGCGTCGAATTTGCGCAGCAACGTCCTTGAGGTCCTTAAGCGTGAAGGTTTTATCCGCGGCTTCGAGAAGTACGAAGTGAAGCCTGGTATTAATGAATTGAAGATTGAGCTGAAGTACCACGAAGGCACGCCGGTCATCCGCGACATCAGTCGCGTTTCGACTCCGGGCCGTCGGGTATACTCCAAGATCAAAGACCTCGGTAGGGTCTACAACGGTCTTGGCATCTCGATCCTGTCGACGCCCAAGGGCGTGTTGTCCGATGCAGAGGCCCGCGCCGAGAATGTCGGCGGCGAAGTTCTCTGTCAGGTATTCTAGGGGGTATGTGAGATGTCTCGTATTGGCAAAACTCCCGTTAACCTCCCGGACGGCGTTGACGTTCAGGTCGTTGGCCAGCAGATTACCGCCAAAGGTAAGCTGGGCCAGTTGAGCCTGACCTTGGTTGACGACGTTGAAGCTAAGCTGGAAGGCAAGGAACTCTGGATCAACCCGCGAGGGGAAAGCGTCCAGGCCCGCAAAATGTGGGGTACGTATCGGTCTCTGGCCGGAAACATCGTTGAGGGTGTATCCGAAGGCTTCACCAAGGAACTGGAAATCCAGGGCGTCGGTTATCGTGCCGCCGTTCAGGGTAAGAATTTGCAGCTTCAACTGGGTTTTTCCCACGATGTGATCTATCCGATCCCGGAAGGCATCACCATCAAGTGCGAAAGCCCGACCGAAGTCGCCATTACCGGCGCCGACAAACAGCAAGTCGGTCAGGTTGCTGCCGAGATCCGCTCCTTCCGCGGTCCTGAGCCCTACAAAGGCAAGGGTGTCCGCTACAAGGGCGAGCAGATCCTGCGTAAGGAAGGCAAGAAGAAATAGCCATGAGTACTGCAAGGGAATTGTTCGAGCGCCGCAAAGGCCGCAATCGGAAACAGCTTCGCCGCAAGTCGAAAGGCCGTCCGCGGCTTTCCATCTTCCGGTCGAATCTACACATTTATGCCCAGATCATCGACGACGAGAAAGGCGTGACCGTTGCGGCCGCCTCGACCGCCGAAAAGGATCTCCGTGGCGACAAAGGCACCGACAAGGGCGCAGCAGAGCGTGTGGGCAAGGCGATTGCCGAGCGCGCCGTCAAGGCTGGCGTCAAAGAGGTTGTCTTCGATCGTGGCGGTTACAGCTACCACGGTCGCGTCAAAGCGTTGGGCGATGCCGCCCGCGAAGGCGGACTTTCGTTCTAGGGGATTGAGATATGGCTGAAAACAAACAAGACCGTCCCCGGGGCGGAGATCGCGGCAAACGCCGCAACGACCGGGGCGATCAGTCGCGCGACGAAATCGAACTGATCGATAAACTCGTCGGCATTAACCGCGTTGCTAAGGTCGTCAAGGGCGGCCGCCGTTTCTCTTTTGCCGCACTGGTCGTCGTTGGCGACGGTAAAGGCAAAGTGGGCTTCGGCCACGGTAAAGCTCGCGAGGTTCCGGAAGCTATCCGCAAAGCCACGGAAGCGGCTAAGCGTAAGATGATCCGTGTTCCGCTGCGTGAAGGCCGGACTTTGCATCATGACGTCAGGGGCCACTTCGGCGCTGGCAAAGTGATGCTCCGTGCGGCTCCGGCCGGTACCGGTATCATCGCCGGTGGTCCGATGCGTGCCGTTTTTGAAACCATGGGCGTTCAGGACGTCGTCGCCAAGTCGCAGGGGTCCGCTAACCCCTACAACATGGTCAAGGCGACCTTCGAGGCCCTTGAAAACTGTGCTTCGCCGCGCAGCGTTGCCGCTAAACGCGGTAAAAAGGTTGGCGACATCGTAGCCCGCCGCGACGGCGATCAAGTCCGGGAGGCGTAAATCATGGCCGCAGCTAAAAAAGCGACCATCAAGGTCACCCAAACCGGTAGCCCGATCGGTCGTCCCAAAGATCAGCGTCAAACCCTGGTCGGTCTGGGACTGAACAAAATGCACCGGACCCGTGAGTTGGAAGATACTCCTGCGGTTCGCGGCATGATCGAAAAGGTTTCCCACCTGGTACGCGTCGAGGAAGCGGGTTAAGGCCTGCGCCTCACTTAGGATTTAAGGAACTCGAGGAATGAAACTCAACGAGATTCGCGATAACAACGGCGCGACCAAGGACCGTAAGCGGGTTGGCCGCGGTATCGGTTCGGGCACCGGCAAAACCGGTGGTCGTGGCGTTAAGGGTCAGAAGTCCCGCAGTGGCGTGTCGCTGGTCGGCTTCGAGGGCGGCCAGATGCCTCTGTACCGTCGTCTGCCGAAGCGTGGATTCAACAATATCTTCGCCAAGAAGTTCGCTGTTGTGAACATCGGCCGCCTGCAAAAGGCCATTGATGATGGCAAGATCGACGCCAAGAAGCCGATCGATGCCGAATCCCTGGTTGCTTCTGGCGTAGTCCGTCGGGCTTTTGACGGGGTTCGTTTGTTGGCCAAAGGCGAGATCAAAGCCAAGGTTGACATCGAAGTTGCTGGCGCTTCGGCTGCTGCCGTCGCCGCCGTCGAAAAGGCCGGTGGTAAGGTTACGGTGACCGCTCCCAAAGCGGCACCCGCCGAATCCGAAGCTTAACCAAGACCCGGAGAACTGACCGCCGATGGCTTCCACCGCCGAGCAGATGGCCCAGAACATGAACTTCGGCGCCTTTGGTAAGGCGACGGAGCTGAAGCAACGTATCTGGTTTACTCTTGGAGCGCTGATCGTATACCGGATCGGCGCTTACATTCCCATTCCGGGGATCGACCCCATTGTGCTGAAAGATGTATTCGCTCAGCAGTCGGGCGGTATCCTCGGGATGTTCGATATGTTTGCCGGGGGTGCGTTGAGCCGCATGACCATTTTTGCGCTCAACATCATGCCTTATATCTCGGCTTCTATTATCATGCAGTTGATGTCGGCCATGGTGCCGTCCATCGAACAGCTGAAGAAGGAAGGTGAGAGCGGTCGCAAGAAGATGAACCAGTATACGCGCTACGGCACGGTGCTGATCGCCGCCTTGCAAGCCTACGGCATCGCCGTCGGTCTTGAAGGGATGCAGTCGAGCGCCGGTTCGGCGGTTATCGAAGGCGGCTGGTTCTTCCGCTTCACGACGGTTATTACGCTGGTCGGCGGCACCGTGTTCCTGATGTGGTTGGGCGAGCAGATCACCGCTCGCGGCGTCGGAAACGGTATTTCGTTGATCATCTTCTCCGGGATTGTGGCGGCGCTGCCGTCGGCTCTGGCCAGTACGCTGGAATTGGGCCGTACGGGTGCGCTTTCCACTCTGTTCATTGTCTTCATGCTGGTGATGTCTGTTGGCGTAATTGCCTTCATCGTCTTCATGGAGCGGGCCCAGCGTCGGATCATTATTCAGTATCCGAAGCGCCAACAGGGCAATCGCATGTTTGGCGGCGAATCCAGTCACCTGCCGCTGAAAATCAATACCGCTGGCGTTATTCCCCCCATTTTCGCCAGCTCCATCCTGCTTTTGCCGATTACCGTAATCGGTTTCACGGCAGGGCAGGGGCCTGAATGGCTTTCGACCGTTGCCGCCTATCTGGGGCGCGGCCAGCCGGCATACTTGGCGATCTATCTTTCGATGATCGTTTTCTTCGCATTTTTCTATACCGCTATCGTCTTCAATCCCGACGAAACGGCGGAGAACTTGAAGAAGTACGGCGGTTTCGTTCCGGGCATCCGACCGGGTAAGAATACGGCGAAATATCTGGATTATGTGCTAACCCGTCTGACGGTGGTAGGTGCAGCCTACCTGGCCGGGGTTTGTTTGCTTCCTGAAATCCTGATATCCAAGTTTTCCGTACCCTTCTACTTCGGCGGCACAAGTCTGTTGATTGTCGTTTCGGTGACGATGGACACCGTGGCGCAGGTTCAGTCTCATTTGATGGCTCATCAGTACGAAGGGTTGATCAAAAAGGCTAAACTTCGGGGAAAGAAGAAATGAACTTGATTTTACTTGGCCCGCCGGGCGCGGGAAAGGGTACTCAGGCAAAACGGCTTGAAGAGAAATACCATATCGTCCAGCTTTCGACCGGCGACATGTTGCGCGCGGAAGTGGCCTCGGGTAGCGATCTCGGTAAGCAGGCCAAGGAAATCATGGAAGCGGGAAAACTGGTTACTGACGAACTGATCATCTCAATGATGAGCAGTCGTATTGATCAGGACGACTGCAAAAATGGATTTATTCTTGATGGTTTTCCGCGCACCGTGGCCCAGGCCGAAGCGTTGGATAAAATGTTGTCCGAGAAGGGCTTGTCCCTGGGCAATGTGATTGAAATTGCAGTAGACGACGACCTTTTGGTCGAGCGAATTACCGGTCGCTATACCTGCGCCAAGTGTGGGCAGGGCTACCACGATTCGTTCCAAAAGCCTGAAAAGGACGGCGTTTGCGACAAGTGCGGCGGGACCGAATTTTCGCGTCGCGCCGATGATAACGAAGAGACGGTTCGTTCTCGGCTTACCGCCTATCATGGAGAAACGGCTCCCATCCTGCCTTACTATAAGGATCAGGGGAAGCTAGTGACTGTGAACGGCATGGCCGCGATCGACGATGTAACTAATGAGTTGTACGGTATTTTAGGTTGATTCGTTTGTTGACTTAGGGTTTTTGGGCCCTATAATCCGCGTTCCGAATTTTCCCCGAATATCGTTTCGGTTTCGATATTTATGGCTGAGGAGTTTAGCTTTGGCTCGCATCGCTGGCGTTAACATTCCGACCCAAAAACGGGTCGTGATTGCGCTCACTTATATTCATGGCATTGGCCGTGCGAAGGCGCAGGAAATCTGCGAAAAGGTTGGCATTACCGCTGAGCGTCGCGTGGCCGATCTTGGTGACGATGAGGTCGTGAAAATTCGCGAAACCATCGACAATGACTATCAGGTTGAAGGTGATCTGCGCCGCGAAGTGGCGATGAACATCAAACGTCTGATGGACCTCGGCTGCTACAGAGGTTTGCGCCACCGTCGTGGCCTGCCTGTTCGTGGTCAGCGTACGTCGACCAACGCCCGCACCCGTAAGGGTAAGGCCGTTGCGATCGCCGGTAAGAAAAAATAAGGGTGTAGGATAATGGCTAAAACAGCCCAGTCGCGCGTCAAACGCCGCGAGCGCAAGAACATTGCCTCCGGTGTGGCTCACGTCAACGCGACATTCAATAATACCATCATCACTATCACCGATGCCCAGGGTAACGCCATTTCCTGGTCTTCGGCCGGTGCCCAGGGTTTTAAGGGGTCCCGGAAGTCTACGCCCTATGCCGCTCAGGTGGCTGGCGAAGACGCTGGTAAAAAAGCGATGGAACACGGCATGAAAACCCTTGAAGTTGAAGTTAAGGGGCCGGGTGCCGGTCGAGAATCTGCATTGCGCGCCTTGCAGGCGGTTGGGTTCAACATCACGTCAATTCGCGACGTGACGCCCATTCCGCATAACGGGTGCCGCCCGCGGAAACGTCGCCGGGTCTAACCGCCTGGTCGGCCTTCGGGCAAAAGATTTTAACCATGACCGGTCTCCATTTAGGGGCCGGTCGTCGGCGTTTTTTTTAGACGCTGATCTATTTTTTACTATTTCGCGCGTGAGGTCACATCCGTGATTCAGAAGAACTGGCAGGAACTGATTAAGCCGACCAAGCTGGACGTCAAGCCCGGAGACGATGCGTCGCGTACCGCGACCGTAGTCGCCGAACCTCTTGAACGTGGTTTCGGTCTCACCCTCGGCAATGCTTTGCGCCGGGTTCTGTTGTCGTCGCTTCAGGGCGCGGCCGTTACCGCGGTCCAGATCGATGGCGTTTTGCATGAATTTTCGTCGATCCCAGGCGTCCATGAAGATGTCACCGACATCGTGCTCAACATCAAAGCTCTGGGTCTGAAGGCCGAGAGTGAAGGCGTCAAACGGATGCGGCTGGAAGCTGTCGGTCCGGGTGCTGTGACTGCCGGTATGATTGAGACTGGCCACGACATTGAAATCATGGATCCGGACCTAGTGGTCTGCACCCTTGATGAGGGCGCCAAGCTCTCCATGGAATTGACCGTCGATACGGGTAAAGGCTACGTGCCTGCCGCTCAGAACCGTCCGGAAGATTCGCCAATCGGTCTTATTCCGGTCGACGCGCTCTATTCGCCGGTTCGCAAGGTGGCCTATAAGGTGGACAACACCCGCGTTGGACAGGATACCGACTACGACAAACTGTCGCTGACCATCACCACCGACGGTTCCGTCACCCCGGAAGACGCCATAGCGCTCGCCGCCCGGATTCTTCAGGATCAGTTGCAACAGTTCATCAACTTCGAAGAGCCCCAGGCTCAGATCGAGGAGAAGAAAGAAGACGAACTGCCGTTCAACAAGAACCTGTTGCGCAAGGTGGACGAGTTGGAACTTTCCGTCCGTTCGGCCAACTGCCTCAAGAACGACAACATCATCTACATCGGCGATCTGGTCCAGAAGACCGAAGCCGAGATGCTGCGGACCCCGAACTTCGGCCGCAAGTCCTTGAACGAAATCAAGGAAGTGCTTGCTCAGATGGGTCTGCATCTGGGAATGGAAATTCCCAACTGGCCGCCCGAAAATATCGAGGAACTGGCCAAAAAATTGGAAGAGCCTTACTAAGGCTCAACCAACCTTAAACCGAATGTACCCGACGCCATTGCCGATCAATGGCGTCGCGGCATTTGGAAACCCAATCGGTCTCGCCCGTCGAGCCAAGAAAATGAAAAGGAGTTACCGTCATGCGCCATCGTATGTCCGGTCGTAAACTGAACCGCACCAAAGCTCACCGTCGCGCCCTGTTCGCAAACTTGGCGGTATCCCTGATCACCCACGAGCAGATCAAGACCACGCTGCCCAAAGCCAAAGACCTGCGTCGCGTTGCCGATAAGATGGTGACGCTTGGCAAGAAAGGCACCGTTTCGGCCCGTCGTCAGGCTATGGCTTACCTGCGTAGCGAAGACGCCGTGAAAAAACTGTTCGATACTCTGGCTGGCCGTTATGAGGAACGTCCGGGCGGTTATACCCGCGTGCTGAAAGCCGGTTTCCGCTATGGCGATGCCGCCCCCATGGCGGTGATCGAATTCGTTGACCGTGACGAAGACGCCAAAGGCGCTGAAGACAAAGCCCGCCATGAAGCCGAAATGGAAGCCATGGGAGAAGAAGAGGGCGAAGCCTAAGTCGCTTTGACCTGATCTGTAAAGAATTGCGATAAAGGGCGGTCCCCAGTGGGCCGCCCTTGTTTTTTCGGGGCAGGCTGACTAAGCAATAGGGCCAGATTTATTTGAAGAGGGATGCACGGGATGAGTGATCGGTTTTTGTCTGCGGTTTTGGCTTTTTGTTTGATGGCGTTTATAGCGCCTGAGGCTCTAGCCGACCGGACCGTTCCAGCCAGTAAAAAACAGGTCACGCTTTCCTATGCGCCGCTGGTCAAGAGGGCGGCCCCGGCTGTCGTCAATATCTATACCCGCAAGGTCGTACGGACCCGCTCTTACTCGCCTTTGTTTGACGACCCCTTCTTCCGGCGGTTTTTTGGCGATGCGTTGGGTGGGCTGCCTGCACCAAGCAGAAAACGCGTTCAAAACTCATTGGGCTCCGGAGTGATCGTCGATGGTGGCGGGGTTGTGGTAACCAATCACCATGTTATCGAAGGGGCCGATGACGTTACGGTGGTTTTGTCTGATCGCCGCGAGTTCGAGGCTCAAATTGTCGGTTCGGACGAACGCACAGATTTAGCCGTTCTTAAGATCGATACCGAGGGAGAAACTCTACCGTCGCTCCAGTTTCACGACTCCGATCAAATCGAAGTAGGCGACCTAGTGCTTGCTATCGGCAACCCATTTGGCGTGGGACAAACGGTTACCAGCGGGATTATTTCGGCGGTGGCGCGGACCAACGTGGGGATTTCGGATCTAAGCTCTTTCATCCAAACCGACGCTTCGATTAACCCCGGCAACTCCGGCGGGGCGCTGGTCACCATGGATGGGCGGCTGGTCGGCATTAACAGTGCCATTTATTCCAAAGGTGGCGGCTCGGTCGGCATCGGTTTCGCCATTCCGGCCAACATGGTTCGTTCGGTTGTCGACGGCTTGCTGAGCGGCGGCAAATTGATCCGCCCCTGGCTGGGAGCGGAAGGCCAGGGCATGACTCAGGATATCGCAGCCTCCTTAGGTCTGAAGCGTCCGGTCGGCGTGTTGATCAATGGGCTTTACCAAGGCGGACCGGCAGAACGGGGCGGGCTTAAGCTTGGTGATGTCGTGTTGAGGATTTCCGACAAACCCGTGGATGATGGGCAGGCCATGCGCTACAGGTTGGCGACCCTACCATTGGGGGCTAAGGCCGATTTCACCGTTTGGCGGCGGGGGAAAGAGGTGGTGCTGAAAGTTCCGGTGGAAGCGCCGCCTGAAAAACCGGCGCGTGATGAAACCTTGCTTAAGGGAAATCATCCCATGGCGGGGGCGACGGTCGCCAACTTGAATCCAGCGCTCAATGCCGAATTGGGAGTTGATTTAATGGCCCAGGGGGTGATGATCATGGCGATCTCGCCACGCAGCCCGGCTCACCGCCTGCGCTTCAAGGTGGGTGATGTGATACTGGCTATCAATGGCCGGGAAGCTGGCTCGGTTGATGGGCTCAAGGCGCTTCTAAAGATGCGCGCAGGACAATGGCGTGTATCGCTCAAGCGGAATGGTCGGACGCTCAATTTGGCGTTTTCCAGATGACGACGCTGTTTGAAGATCAGGCGCCACGCCCTTTAGCGGATCGGCTAAGACCGCAGGCCTTAGAGGACGTGGTCGGCCAGGATCATCTGCTTAACGCCGGTGCGCCGCTGCGCCGTATGGTCGAGCCGGGAGGGCATCTTTCTTCGATCGTTCTTTGGGGCCCGCCGGGCTGTGGCAAGACAACCATCGCCCGGCTGCTGGCCGAGCAAACCGATTTGCATTTCGCCCCGCTTTCGGCGGTGTTTTCCGGTGTTTCCGATCTGCGTAAGGTTTTTGAAGTCGCCAAGCAGCGCCGTCAGGTGGGGCAAGGGACTCTATTGTTCATTGACGAAATTCACCGCTTCAACAAGGCTCAGCAGGACGGCTTTTTGCCTTACGTGGAAGACGGCACCATCATTTTGGTCGGGGCTACGACTGAAAACCCTTCCTTTGAGCTGAATGCCGCGTTGCTCTCGCGTTGTCAAGTTATGGTGCTTGAACGACTAGGGGATGAGGCGCTTGAGGCGTTGTTGCGACGTTCCCAATCCCTTGAAGGCCGAACGTTGCCTTTGGATGAGGATGCCCGTCGGTCGCTCAAGGCCATGGCCGACGGCGACGGACGCTACCTGCTCAATATGGCAGAAATCCTTTTCGGTTTACCAAGTGACGATGCGCTCGACCCCAAAGGCTTGGCCGAAGCCGTCCAGCGTCGGATGCCTCTCTACGACAAAGGGCAAGAGGCGCATTACAATCTGATTAGCGCCCTGCATAAATCCTTGCGTGGCTCCGATACGGATGCGGCGCTCTATTGGTTCGGTCGCATGCTCGATGGCGGTGAAGACCCGCGCTATATCGCCCGTCGGCTTACACGTTTCGCCGTTGAGGATATTGGCTTGGCAGATCCGCAGGCCGTTGTGCAGGCCAATGCCGCATGGGAAACCTATGAACGCCTCGGGTCACCAGAAGGTGAACTGGCGCTGGCGCAGTTGGTGATCTATCTGGGCACCGCGCCAAAATCCAATGCGGCTTATGCGGCCTATAAGGCGGTGCGCAAGGCGGCCAAAGAAACCGGATCGCTGATGCCGCCGAAGCATATTCTGAACGCCCCGACCAAACTGATGAAGGAACTCGACTACGGAAAAGGTTATGCCTACGACCATGATGCGGAGGACGGGTTTTCTGGACAGGATTACTTCCCGGAAACCATGGGCCGCAGGCGTTTCTACAAGCCGGGTGAAAAAGGGTTCGAGCGGGAAATCGCCAAGCGGCTTGCCTATTGGGACGAACTGCGCAAGAAACGCAATGACGACGCTTGAGACGTCTCATACCGGAGGGTAATCTGCCACCATGTCTTTAAAAATGATCCTGTTTATCGCCGCAGGCGGCGCTGTGGGTGCGGTAGGGCGCTACGGGGTGATGAACGTCGTGGGACAGCTCCACTTATTTGAGAAGCCGTTTCCCTTGGGGACGCTGGCGGTCAATGTGCTGGGCTCGTTCATTCTTGGGGCAATCGTTGAAATTTCAGCACTCTACTGGTCTCCAAGTCCGGAGGTGAGGGCCATGGTGGTCGTTGGGATGCTGGGAGCATTTACAACATTCTCGACCTTCTCCATGGATGTTTACTATCTGGGCACCCGGGGCGACATGAGTGGGGCTTGGCTCTATATGGCGCTTTCCATCATCTTAGGGGTTGGTGCGTTTTTCGGGGCGATCCATTTGTTCAGGGCGCTGTTCGCATGAGTGGCGTGACGCATCGTAAGGTCAAAGCCGATGAAGCCGATCTCAGGCTCGACCGCTGGTTTAAACGCCATTTCCCAGGGCTGGGACACGGCCGTCTGGAGAAGATGTTGCGCAAAGGGCAGGTGCGGGTAGATGGTAAACGGGCCAAAGGCAATACGCGCCTTGAGGCTGGACAGGAAATTCGCGTGCCGCCCATGGACGCGACGGACAAAGATGCCAAAGCCAAACCAAAGGCAGCCCAATATCGAATGACCGAAGAGGAAGCCAAGGCGCTTCAGGATCGGGTTCTCCATATCGACGAGCAGGTTATCGTTATAGATAAGCCAGCCGGGCTGGCCGTCCAGGGGGGGAGCAAAACCATCAAGCATCTCGACGCCATGCTGGATGCTTTGAGGTTTGAGAAAGACGAATCTCCCCGATTGGTGCATCGTCTGGATAAAGACACCTCGGGCGTTTTAGTATTGGCCCGCACAGCCAAAGCTGCGGCCTCTTTGACCAAAGCCTTCCGTTCCAAAGACGTGCGCAAGCTCTATTGGGCGGCCGTAACCCCGTCGCCTCGGATGGATAAAGGAAAAATCAACGCGCCGCTGATCAAAATGCCAGCGGGAAGCGGTGAAAAGGTTGTGGTGGATGAAGAGTTTGGGAAAAAGGCTCAAACCTATTTTCAGGTCGTAGAGCAGGCGGCGAAAACAGCAGCTTGGCTGGTCATGGAGCCGGTGACCGGTCGAACCCATCAGTTGCGAGTTCACTGCCTGATGCTGGATACGCGGATCGTTGGTGATGGTAAGTACGGCGGAACGGAAGCCTTTGCGCTGGGCAAGGAAATCGCATCGCAGCTGCATCTCCATGCCCGAGCTATTCGCTTTATTCACCCCAACGGTAAGTTGATTGAAGTGTTTGCTCCTTTGCCAGACCATATGAAGAGAACATGGGCTTTTCTCGGCTTTGATGAAACGGACCCTGATGCGTCTGATTTTTCAGTATTCGAAGACTAAAATCTGCTTTTTAAATATTCGTTTTACTTGATTCGTTAAAATTATCATTGTGAATGCATAAGTCTTTCTGCTTCATTCTGAAAAAGAAAATCTGATGTGTAGATTTCAAATTAATTTTGTTCTCATTAGGTGTCCGTCATTGGTTCTTTCTCAGAAATCAGGAGAGATGACAATAAAGTTTTAAGAAATAGCCTTTAGTTTTTCCTGTTGATACTTGTTCGAGCTTGGTTTATGGTCATGCCAATTAAGCTGAGAAACTGTATTCGCTTGGAATGTATCCTGGGGTGTAAGACGTGGGTAGAACAGGGGAGTCGCGATACAGGAAGCTGGCCCGACAAAAGAAAGTAAAAAGGGTCGCTTTTTATACGGTATCGCTTGCCATTATAGCGGCATTATTTGCTGGAGCTTAGGGGGAGCCCTTTGCTTCTAGGGTCGGATCGTTTTAGGTTGAGTCGCTTTGTGATTCGGCCTGAAGCGTGAATCCGCCCCTATTCAAATAGGTAGAGGGTGATTCACGGAATAGGGTTACACCAAAATGAGTAAATCTATTCCGATCACACTCTAGGTCGTTCGTGCTGTTTATCTCGGGGGACGCCTGCCCATCGGTAAGGTAACGGTAACTGTCGTTCCTTTTCCTAAGTCGCTTTCCATCTCTAAGCGACCTCCGTGCATTTCTACGAGTTTCTTTGATATAGGCAGGCCGAGGCCAGTCCCTTCGACCGTATGTTCCAGGCCGTTTTCGGCCTGACCGTACTCGCTTAAAACCTTTGGAATATCCTCCTTAGCGATCCCGATGCCAGTATCGGCGACCCGTAAGGTGAGCATGCCGGGATCGTTGGCTGATATGCAGACGGCGACGGTGCCGCCATGAGGCGTGAACTTGATGGCGTTTGACAGGAGGTTGAGAAATACCTGCTTGATGCGGCGGGTATCGCCAATAATTGCCTTGGGGATGTCTGGGGCCGTCTTTTCGATCAGTTCCACTCCGGCTTCTTCTGCACGGTGTCCGATGAGGTCGAGGCATTCCAGCAGTATATGCCGGGGATTGACCGCATCGTGAGACAGATCGACGGTCCCTGACTCGATTTTTGAGAGGTCCAGGATGTCGTTGATCAGTTCAAGTAAATGATGACCGGAGTTGCTTATTATCTTTACGTACTCACCGTATTTCGTCGGAGCGACGGGGCCTAATACTTCCGATTGGATGGCGTCTGAAAAGCCGATGATCGCATTGAGAGGGGTCCGCAACTCGTGGGACATGGAAGCCAGGAACTTGCTTTTTGCACTGGCTGCGTCTTCGGCGGTTTGCAGCGCTTCCTTGAGCGATGCTTCGGTCAAATGGCGACGTTCGATTTCTAAAAGCAACTCGTGGGTTCTTTTTTCAACCCGCTCCTCAAGCTTTTGATTGAAGATTCTGAGTTGTGCTTCCAACTCTTTTCGTTTCGTAATGTCTTTGACAAAACCCTCGAAGTAGGCGGCTCGCCCTGCTGTTTCTGGCACCACTCTGGCTGTTTCTGAAATCCAGATTGTCGCCCCGTCCTCGCGGTAGACCTGGCTTTCAAAGTTCTCGATTTGACCTTTTGTGTGAAGTGCTTCGATAAACTCATCCCGGCGGCCTTTTTCCACGTATAGCTGCTCAGAGATATTGGTCAGGGTGACAATGAAAGCTTCGACCGAATCGTAGCCGTACATTTCGGCAAGCGCGTCATTGGCGCGGATATAGTGCCCATCGACCGTGCTTTGGAAGATGCCGATATTGGCGTTTTCGAAAATGTCCTTATAGGTGTCGTGTTCGTCGTTCTTAATCGGAAATTTCTTAATCAAGGCCTTCGTCATATCAGCGGGCTTTCTTTCTTATGAGCATGATCAGGCGAAAAGGCCTGTTTATGCGGTCCACTCAAGTTGAACTGCAAGGCACCCGTAAAAAAACGGGTCTCCTACGCCTTGCAGCCGTTTTGGCGTCAAATGAACGCAAAGGGTATGCCAGATAGATGGGAGGTGCTTCGTCGCTTTCGGTGGAGAAAATCTCGGGCTTTCGGAGAGTGCAAAAAGAAAGAAGCTGGGTATGTTGAGCTCAAAAGTTAGGCATTCGCTCAAAGGGTGTTCAGGATTACGCGTTTTGTAGGGTGGCGACTTTCTTAAAATGGCGGTTAGATAAATTTTATGATCCTTGAAATAGTTTACAATTGAAGCTTTAGCTTGTCCGTCCGATATTGAAGCCAATGACTCGGTAACCGGAAAAAATTTCCATGCTCAATCTCGCCGTCTTCGATTTAGACGGAACCATCGTCGATTCTCAGGATATGATTGTCGCTGGAATGCACAGGGCGGCGGCGCTCCATGGGCAGGGCAAACCGCCGCCTCGTAACGTCCGTCGGGTGGTCGGATTGCCGCTGGAGAAGGCCGTTGAAAAGTTATTTCCGGAGGCCGACGAGAATAAAGTGCAGGCCTTGACCCAAACCTATAAGCAGACCATCATCGACATGCGGGCTCGGGGTGAAGAGCACGAGCCCTTGTTTCCCGGCGCGTTGGAGGCGCTTAACCAACTGGACCGTTGGGGCTGGTTGCTTGGAATCGCGACGGGAAAGCCGATGCGCGGTCTGGTCAATACCATGAAGCCTCATGGCGGGCATGAGCAGTTCGTAACGCTTCAGACGGCGGACTTAGGGCCGGGAAAGCCTAATCCGGATATGCTGCTTCGGGCGATGTCGGAAACCGGTGCGGACACGGGCCGGACGGTAATGATCGGTGATACGACCTTTGATATGGAGATGGCTCGCCATGCCGGTGCAAAAGCCGTCGGTGTGGCCTGGGGCTATCACGAAATAGAAGAATTAACCGAGGCGGGCGCGCAGGCCGTTGTCGGAAGCTTTGCCGAACTCCCCTCGGTGTTAAAAGAAATAATGGAGACCTAAAATGGGAAAACTCTTGAAAATCATAGGCGCTCTTGTGGTCCTGCTGGTTGCCGTCGTGGTCGCCGGTGTGGTGATGCTCAAGTCGACGGATATTAATCAATATCGAGACTTGATTGCCGAACAGGTGAAAAATGCGACGGGTCGGGAATTGACCCTGGGGGGCGATCTCGAGTTGGAGGTTTCTCTCAGTCCTGCCGTCATCGCCCGCAAGGTCGCTTTCGCCAACGCCTCCTGGGGTTCGCGTAAAGACATGGCGACCATCGAACGTTTCGAAGCCAAGGTCGATTTGTTGCCGCTGTTGAGTGGAACGGTGCAGGTTTCAAGGGTCATTTTGGTCAAGCCGGACGTTCTCATCGAAACCGATAAGAATGGCAAAGGCAACTGGGTCTTTAAGGTCGATGATGCGAAGCAGGCCCCGGCAAAGAAAAAATCTGGGGGCGGCTCTTTGCCGGTTGTGCGTCTTGTTGATATCGAAGATGCCGTTTTTACCTACCGTGACGGAGTAACGGGCAAAACGACGGTGGTCGCCATTGACCAATTGCGCGCTGGGGCGGATAGCCTTTCGAGTCCTTTGAACCTTACTCTGCGCGGTCAGTTGAATGGACAGGCTTATGGTCTGGAAGGACAGATCGGAGCGCCCTCGCGTCTCATTTCCGGTGCGCCTTTGCCCATCGATCTGACGGCTACGGCCGGTGGTGCGGCGGTTGTCATCAAGGGTGAGATCACCGACCCGTCCGCAGGTAAGGGGTTGGCTTTGAATATATCGGTCGAAGGTAAGAACCTCGCCGATCTTGCGGCTTTCGCCGGTGCGCCTTTGCATAAGATCGGCCCTTACAGCGTAAAGGCGATGTTGACTGACCCAAGCGGCGGCTACGCCCTCAATGGTGTTGATGTCAAAGTCGGCAGCAGCGACCTTTCCGGCGATGTGATGGTGGGATTAAGCGGTGCCGTCCCGGCGATCACCGCCAAGCTGGCCTCTAAGAGCGTCGATTTGGAAGATTTCCTGCCACCGAAAAGCGAAGCAGAGCCGAAAGTTGCGGCGGGCGCTGAAGAAAAACCTCAGGCCAAGGGTGGGAAACTGTTTTCCAAAGCCCCCCTGCCGCTCGATGGTTTGAAAGCGGTTAACGCCACGGTGTCCTACAAGGCTGGGCAGATTATCGCCAAACCGTTCCCCTTGAGTGATGTGCTGGTCAATCTGACCCTTCAGGGCGGCAAGCTGGCCATCGAACCCATGACGGCAAAGGTTGCAGAAGGCTTGCTGAATTCGGTGGTTAATCTGGATGCTGACCGAAACACACCGGCGCTGTCGCTGACGGTGGATGGTAAGGGCATCGGGCTCGGCAATGCTTTGAAAGTCACCGGCGCCAGCGATATGTTGCAGGGTACCCCGTTGGACACTGCTGTTAATTTGCGCGGCAAGGGGCAGTCGGTCGCCGAATTGATGGGGAGCCTCAATGGGGTTGTGAAGGTGACCTTGGGTGAGGGCAAGATCAACAATGCGGTGTTAAAGAGTTTTGGCGGTGACTTAGCGACCTCGACCTTTACCGCACTAAACCCACTGGCGAAGAAAGACCCCTTCACTGTGCTGAAATGCGGCGTGGTCTACTCCAAGGTGAGGGATGGTCAGGCGAGCATTGACAAGGGTATCGCCTTTGAGACCTCGGCGATGAACATCATTGGCAGTGGTGGGGTCGATTTGAAAGAGGAAATGCTGGATCTAGGTATTAAGACTGAGCCGCGCGAAGGCTTGGGAATCAGCGTTGCCGGTCTGGCCAGCGTGGTGCGCCTCTCCGGTCCACTGTCTAATCCGGGCGTCAAGGTCGACCCTCTGGGGGCGGGCAAAGCCGCGTTGTCGGTGGGCACGGCCATTGCAACCGGTGGGCTATCGCTTCTGGCAGGCGGTATTCTCGACCGGGCGACGGCGGATGGTGCGCCATGCGATACGGCATTAGGCATTAAACCGGCAGCCAAGCCAGCTACGCAGCAACCCGCTGAGCAGCAGCCAGCGACCCAGGAAGAGCCAAAAGGACCGGCTGGTGTGATTGAAGGGATTGGAAAAGGGCTTGGCGGACTGTTCGGAGGGCGTTAAGAACAGCCCGTCCCAAACAGCTAAGAACCGGCGGGGACCTCTCCGCCGGTTTTTTTATGACGGAGTACAGAATGTTAGGCGGTCCCGCGAAGCGGTTTTACAAAAAAGCGGATATTGATGAAGCCGAAGGGGAAGGGTTTCGCGTTCTTTTGGATGGTCGGCCCGTCCGCACGCCCGCTAGTGCGCTCCTTGCGTTGCCATCCAGGCAACTCGCCTTGGCGATTGCCGAAGAATGGGATGCCCAGGAAGAGAAGATAGAGCCCTTGAGTATGGGGCTAATGCAGTTGGCTGCAACGGCGATGGACCGGGTGGCGGGGCGTCAAGGCGAGGTGATTGCTGAGATTGTAAAGTTTGTCGAAACCGACTTGACCTGCTACCGGGCCGATGCGCCGGAAGAGTTGGCGATTCGCCAATCCAAGGCATGGCAGCCGGAGCTCGATTGGTTTAATAACGCCTTTGGCGTTTCACTTGCCGTTACATCGGGAATTATGCCAGTTGCCCAGCCGGAAAATATTGTGCCGGTGCTGGGTGGGGCGATGGAAAGAATGAGCAGTTGGCAGCTTTCGGCGTTGCATAGCCTGACAGCCGGACTAAGCTCCGTCGTTTTGGGGCTATCCGTTCTGCATGGTCGGCTCGATGGTGAAACGGCCTTCGCATACTCGCGTCTTGATGAACTATTTCAGGCTGAGCTCTGGGGTGAGGACAAGGAAGCCAAGGAGAAGCGCCAAGCCGTACGCGACGACATGCTCACGGCCGAGCGTTTTCTTCAATTGTTGAGGGGGGGAGAGGCGTAACCCTAGTCGTTATTTTTGCTTTTGTGTTGGCCGTCTGGATTGTTGACCGGCATGGCCAGTTTGTCGGTGTCGGGATCGCCTATTGCAGGCCATTTCCCGGTTTTCAGTCTCGCGTAAAGTAGCCCTGAAAAGGTGCCTAAAGCGCCTAAGCCAATGAAAACCAACGGCATCTGGTTGGCTGGGGGCTCCATGCCGATAATCGACCAAATCAAGGCCAGGGTGACGGCGATCAGTGCAGATACAGAAATAAAGATAACCGCAAAAAGCATAGCCTTACTCTTGGTTGTGTGTTTCGGGGCCCGACTATCGGGCTGGACGCACCTAGTCATTTGAGCATATGTTTATAGATATAACGGCGAAAATCAAAACGCCAAATCTCCGAATATGGAGATTTCTTAATTTATGAGGGGTTCCCGGTTTGAAGGGAAGTAATGACGAGCATGGTTAATTTCGATGTCGCCAACTTGAAAATCCTTATCGTTGAGGACAACAAACAATTTCGTTTTCTTTTGAGGACGATTTTGGAGGCGCTCGATATCAAAAACCTTCGTGAAGCATCCAATGGCGAAGAGGCCCTGGAGGTGCTGAAGAACTTCAAAGCCGATATGGCTATCGTCGATTGGCGAATGGATGATGTGGACGGTATTGAGTGTATTCGTCGCATCCGTTCCGGTGAGGGAGGGTGCGATTCTTATCTCCCCATCGTTATGATGACGGCTTATTCGGGGATGGGCTTGGCCAAGGGCGCGCGCGATGCGGGGGTCAATGAATTTCTCCGTAAACCAGTCGAGGCGCGTCAACTGATTCGCGCCGTCGTTGACGTCATTGATTCACCGAAGCCTTTCGTTAAGACGAGCGATTATTTCGGCCCTGATCGCCGTAGAAAAAACCAACCGTTCGAGCATGATGAATTCAGACAGCAACAAGAATTTTTGATTCCGCCTGAAGAGTACAGGTCTTAGGGGCGGATTGAAGTGGTTAGAGGGCGCTTCTTCTGGTTGCCCGCCGACCGATTGGTTGTTCTTTTTTTTAGATTTGTTGTGTTATCTTTTCTGTCGTCGAGAATTGCACGTATAGGCTGAAACAAGAAGAACGGCATACGAGGTGGGATGCATGTCGGGATACCGGCTGGATCGACTGAATTTTCTTGTTGTAGACGACAACAAGCATATGCGCGCCTTGGTGAAAACCATTCTCTTTGCTTTGGGGGCCAAGGTGGTGAGTGAGGCCGTCGATGGAGCGGACGCCCTTAAAGCGTTGAACCATCTGACGCCGGATATCGTCATCTGCGACTGGAATATGTCTCCGTTGGACGGAATGGACTTTGTGCGGCTGGTGCGGACGGGGGATGACAGCCCGAACCCCTTCGTACCGATCATTATGCTGACCGGTCATACCGAGACCTCCCGGGTTGTCGAGGCGCGGGATGCCGGAGTGAATGAGTTTCTTGCCAAACCGATTTCGGCGAATGGATTATACCGACGCATCCGTGCGATTATCGAAAACCCGCGTCCCTACATAAAAAACAAAGGGTATTTCGGTCCTGACCGGCGGCGGCGTCAGGTTGAAAACTTTCCGATGGATCGCCGAAAAAATGATGCGACAAAAGGGGATGGGCAGACGCCGCTCTATGGACAAAAGGAACTGAATCAGGACGAGGTTTCCGCGCTCCTTGATGGCGCTCATTTGTAGGGAGGATACAGCCGATTGATGTGGGCTGTTTTTTTGACGTTACGGTTACGAGAAACTTTGCCTGGCGGAGGCGGTCTGCTATCAAGAGACAAACAAGGACGGCTTCAAGGTGGTTGTGCTGGAAAGCATGGGCCGTTTTTGAGGGAAAATGAGAATGGCTGACGAAAAAAACGATAACGATGTGCAAGAAGAAGAGGCAAGCGCCGAACCGGCGACCTTGATAGAGCCTCCTTCGACCCTACAGGAAAAAGTCGGGCCGCCACAACCCGGTGGGGTCGATATGGCTGCGCTTGAGCGGGCAGAGGCGGTCATTTCCAGTCTTTCCGACCAATACCTGGACTGGGTTAAGGACGACCTGGAGAATATTCAAAAGGCCTATGAGGCTTTGCAGGCTGCGGATGGCGCCGACGAGGAACAGTTAAAAAAGATTTTTCAGATTTCGCATGACATTAAAGGGCAGGGCGGAAGCTTCGGTTACGAGTTAATGACCACCGTGGGCAACTCGCTTTGCCGTTTTATTGAGGGAAAAGACAGTATCGAACTCCAGCACCTGGATATCGTTAAGCTACATATCGATACTTTGAAGGCGATAATTAAGCAGGATATCCAGGGTGATGGCGGTGACTTGGGCAAGCAACTTCTTACCGGTCTAACCATGGCTGCGGAAAAGGTGACCAAGCCTTAGGGTCTGAGGTGAAGTGAATTGAACAAAGGGGCGCTCATTTGAGCGCCCATTTTCGTTGCCTGGGCTCTGTTTCGCTGTTAGAGCAACGATGTTGACATCAAGATAACGGAAAAGAAACCGATCAATGAACGAAACCAGCCCCTATCACGGCGGAAACCTAAAGGCTGCCGAGCGGTTGTTCGGGGCGCCGGTAAAGGGCTGGCTCGATTTATCGACTGGGATCAATCCCTGGCCGTATCCCGTAGCGGTTCTGCCGCCAAGCGCCTGGTCCAGGCTTCCCGATGAGGGGGACATGGAGGGTCTGCTCGCAGCGGCGCGAGGCTACTACGGCTTTAACGGCCATGCCGGTTTGGTTGCTGCGCCCGGCACCCAGGCCATCTTACAGATCTTGCCGCAGATTCTTTCGCCCGAAAAAGTCGCCGTGGTTTCACCGACCTATGGTGAGCATGCCCATAGCTGGACCGTCGCGGGCTATGAAGTGGTTGAGGTGCCAACACTGGCGGAGGCTGAGGCCGTGGGCGATGTGGTGGTGATCGTTGAGCCTAACAATCCCGATGGGCGGGTCAGTGGACGAGAAAAACTCAAGGAAACGGCTCAAAGGATGGCGGCCAAAGACGGCTTGCTGATTGTTGATGGGGCTTTCGCCGATGTTGCGCCGGAAGCCGATGTCGCCGATTTGGCGGGAATGCCGGGGCTGTTGCTCTTGCGTTCGTTCGGTAAGTTTTTTGGGCTTGCCGGAGTGCGCCTGGGCTTTGCCGCGGGAGAAATGTCGCTGGTCGAGGCTCTGGCGAAGCGTCTCGGCCCTTGGGCCGTCAGCGGCCCGGCGATTGTTTTGGGAGAGCGGGCTTTCAAAGATAGGCCCTGGATTGAGGCGACAAAAACGCGCTTGAAAGAGGCCGGACAAAGCCTTTGTCGGTTGCTCGAAAACCGAGGGTTTGATCTGGTTGGCGGCACCGACCTTTTCGTTTTGGTAGAAACGCCGGAGGCGCGGGAAGTCTTTGAACACCTGGGACGTGACGGCATTCTTGTCCGGCCCTTCGATGAGCGGCTCCATCGGTTGCGTTTCGGTTTGCCGGGGGGGCAAGACGCATGGGACCGTTTGACCCGTTCTTTAATGGGCGCGCCCTTGTAAAAAATGTTGCATAATACCCCCTATTAGGGTGAAGAAATGTTGCATTTCCGCGCGTGACGCGGCGAAAAAAGGATGCTACATAAGCCGCCTGTTGCGCCGAGAGAAGCCGCAACCACCCAAATGAATTTTTACGTTGGAAAACCATTCTACCTGGGCCAGGGGGTTTGAGTACCAGATGATCAAAAAGATCCTGATAGCCAACCGCGGAGAAATCGCCTGTCGCGTCATCAAGAGCGCGAAGAAGATGGGTATCGCCACGGTCGCCGTATATTCCGAAGCCGATAAAGACGCCGTTCATGTCGAAATGGCGGATGAAGCCGTCCATATCGGTCCCGCCGCTTCGGCCGAGAGCTACCTCGTCATCGACAACGTGATGAAGGCGATCAAGGATACCGGCGCCGACGCCGTGCATCCGGGGTATGGTTTCTTGAGTGAAAACGCCGCTTTCGCCGAGCGTCTCGCCAAGGAAGGGGTGGCCTTTATTGGGCCTGAGGTTCTGGCGATCAACGCCATGGGCGATAAGATCGAGTCCAAGAAGCTGGCGGAAAAAGCCAAGGTGAACGTGATCCCCGGCCATACCGCGCCACTGACCGGCGACGATGAGGCCGTCGAAATCGCCAATAAGATTGGCTATCCGGTTATGCTCAAAGCTTCCGCCGGGGGCGGCGGTAAGGGCATGCGCGTCGCCTATAACGACGACGAATGCCGGGAAGGCTTCCGTTCGGCGACCAACGAAGCGATCTCGTCCTTCGGTGACGATCGGGTGTTTATCGAGAAGTTCATCGAAGAGCCCCGCCACATCGAAATTCAAATTCTTGCTGACGGCAAGAAGGGCAATACCATCTACCTGGGCGAGCGCGAATGTTCGATCCAGCGCCGTCACCAGAAGGTTATCGAAGAAGCGCCGAGCCCCTTCCTGACCGAAGAAAAGCGGAAGGAGATGGGTGAGCAGGCGGTGCGTCTGGCCGAGGCCGTTCAGTACAAATCGGCTGGTACGGTTGAGTTTATCGTCGATAAGGACCGCAACTTCTTCTTCCTTGAAATGAATACCCGCCTTCAGGTGGAGCATCCGGTGACCGAGTTGATCACCGGTCTCGATCTGGTCGAGTGGATGATCCGTATTGCTGGCGGCGAAGAGCTGACGGTTAAGCAGAAAGACGTCAAGCTCAAGGGCTGGGCCATGGAATCTCGGATTTACGCCGAAGATCCGTTCCGCAACTTCCTGCCCTCCACCGGTCGTTTGGTGCGCTACATGCCGCCTGAAGAAACCGATCTCGTCCGCGTCGATACTGGCGTTGAGGAAGGCGGTGAGATTTCCATGTTCTACGATCCGATGATCGCTAAGCTGATCACCTACGGAACGACCCGCGAGGCGGCGATCAACCACATGCAGCAGGCGTTGGATGAGTTCTACATCCGTGGTGTGAGCCACAACATTCCGTTCCTCGGCGCGCTGTTGGCCCATCCGCGTTTCCATGCGGGCAAGCTGACCACCAACTTCATCGCCGAAGAATATCCCGATGGTTTCAATGCCGCAGATGTCAAACACGACGATCCGTCAAGCATTGCGGCCGTTGCGGCTTGTCTTCACCGTAAGACCATTGCTCGCGAAATGCTGATCAGCGGTCAGATGGACGGGTCGACCCACACCGTTCCTGAAGATTGGGTGGTCATCATCAATAGCGATGAAAGCTATGAAACCCACGTCCATGAGGCGCTCAACGGCTACGAGGTCAAGGTCAACGGTGCGCCTTATGACGTGCGCACCAACTGGCAGTTCGGCGATCCGCTGTTCAATGCCGTGATCAACAACCAACACCTCTGCGTTCAGGTCGATCGTCTTGAGGCGGGGTACCGTTTGATCCATGCGGGGACTCAGGCCGATTGTCTGGTGTTGAGCCCGCGCGGCGCGGCGCTTAATGAAAATATGCCCATCAAGGAGCCGCCTGACCTTTCCAAGTTCCTGCTTTCGCCCATGCCGGGCGTTCTGGTTTCCGTGGCCGTCGAAGCGGGCCAGGAAGTCAAGGCAGGTGAAGAACTGGCCGTGGTCGAGGCTATGAAGATGGAAAACGTCCTGAAGGCTACCGAAGACGGCACCGTGAAAACGGTCGAAGCCGCAGCCGGTGAAAGCCTCAAGGTCGATCAGATCATTCTCGAATTCGAATAAAATCGAACTGGGAAATTAAAGTGGAAAAGGGGGCCTCGGCTCCCTTTTTTTGTTGGGCGCCATACCAACAAAGTTTGTTATCTACTGAATGAAATTGTCCTCTTTGAGGCGATTGTAAGCTCCGATAATCGCCTCAGGAGGGAACAGGCTTTGTTTGTGAGCGTTCCATCCTTGGATTGCCTCGATCATCTGCTTAGAAGATGTGACGCTTTCGTGCTCAGCTAGGTAATGAACGCTGGCCAGCAACTCCATGCCGTAGGGGCTCTCATAGCCTTCAATTAGTAATGAAAGGCGATGGATCAGGGCTTCGTGATTCAACCCTTTTTTTGAAGACAGGAATTCATCGGCCTCAGCCCAGGCTGCTGGCGTTGCCTGAATGGCGGGGGCATCCTGCGTGTATCCTGAAATATAGTGCTGTGCTTCCATGCTTTTGAGCGCTTTATGCAGAGTTTCCGAATATGGCCCATTTTTATTTTTCGCAAATTCCAGGCCGTATGAAATACCCATTGCCTGCAAGAAATAGGTGATTTTTTGTAAGGATATCCGGGTAAGGTGTCCGCCGAAATATTGCTCGAACTCGCCGATGGATTTTACCAGAACGGCCCGTTCGTTCGTCATCGCCGATGGAATGTTTTCGTGTTCAGGAGATATGGTCTCTTCTTTCGGCGCATAAACGATAAAGTCGATATCGTCTATACAGGAAAGTTTGGCTTCAATAACCGCTTTCACGTCACTCCAGGGTAAGCCGCCGTTGCCGCATCCAAGGGGGGGCAGGGCCACTGAAGCAATTTTTAATTTTTTCAATTGATGAACAAAATCGTCTAAGCCGTCTTCGATATAAGGCATCTTGGATTTGGCCCGCCAATGATCTTTTGTCGGGAAGTTTATGAGGTATCGTGGTTTAGGCTGGTTGAACATATCCCCAGTATCGAAGATAAACACTTTTCCGGGCCGTAACTCTTTTGCGTCGCATAGTTTTTTGTATTCTTTAAAGTTTTCTGGCCAACGATTTTTGAATTCGAGCGCGACGCCCTTGCCCATCACGCCGACACAGTTGACGGTATTTACGATGGCGTCTGCCTGTGTTTTGAACATATCGCCATGTTTGTAGGTAATAGGCATCGCTAAAAATAGCACCCCGGCTTTACGTAGACTTGAATCTCGAATGCGCTCTCAGCTATCCACGTGTCAATGTGGCTCTTTATATCGTGATTCTGAACGACGATACAATCTACCAAATCAAAAGGCAGAAAATCCTTAACCATGAATTCCGCCATGCGTTTTCGGTGTCTGTTTTTATATTTTGCCGGTTCATCAAGGCTTCTGAAGTCCCAGTGAACCCCATTGTAGCCGATCTCCGGAATTTTTGCTTTGCCCTTTGTTTCGTCGAACAATGACCAGTCAATATGGCTGTCCAGATTTGACAAATTATTCTCGAAGTTAGGGGCGAAAGCCGAGTTGCATGCGATGTCGGTAAACCAAAAGTCTAGCTCCGATTGTCCAATCCTATCGGTATTGCAAACAATAAATGCTAAATCTCCGCTTGAGGCATAGCCATCCGCTTGTCCCTCCGGCGTTAACAAGGGGACATTTCCTTTGTGGATTGTGTAGGCCATGCTTGTCACCGGCGAAAAATAAAATGGCACGAAGTCGTTGATGTTTTCGTGATCCGGTGTCCAGAATTCGGTGCCGCGCCGGTTGACAATCTGAGTATACGATGTTCTGAAGCATCTGCGCGCTTGCCGGTGATTCTTCGCGTATTCCGCACCATCGCTTAAAAATAACCGGATATTTCGGTAGTATGTCATTCGGAAGATGTGGCGGTTCGTCATGTCGCTTTGCCTGTGCGGATTTGATTGGTTGTCGCCTGCGTTTCCCGCTGTGGCGTTCTTCCGACGGTTGTGAGGAGCACTCTAACAGTAATCTTCGGGTTGTTAAAAGTCTGAGTACAGGCGGTCTTGACAAAATACGTTAAGTAGGATAAAAATCCTTTTATTTGGCGGTGCAAAAATGGTCGCTGCTTCGAAAATGATAAAAAATGATAAGGATTTTTCACACTACACGACGCTCTATCTGAGAGGATGAGAATCTGTTGGACTGGCCGATTCTATTTTTGCCGAATGGAGTCGCCCGATGGACCGCCAAATTCTCACCGCTCTCGAAGATAGGCTATCGCCTCA
>Ga0209475_10001335_pt1 | contig 32178 bp, 37 predicted proteins | sample tdDd471_FD_187128 | JGI IMG/M metagenome (GOLD analysis project Ga0209475, IMG submission 187128) | Marine sediment microbial communities from the Atlantic coast under amendment with organic carbon and nitrate - tdDd47.1 (SPAdes)... | ecosystem: Environmental > Aquatic > Marine > Coastal >... | reverse complement strand
ACATGAGCGTCGTGATGGAGATTTCCGACCATGTGATCGTGTTGGATTATGGCCGGATGATTGCCGACGGAACCCCTGACGAAGTGAAGAACGATCCAAGCGTCATTAAGGCCTACTTGGGGGAGGATGAAGACGAAGAGCTTCCCGAAGAAGTGGCGCGCGATCTCGCTGAAAACCAAGGGGGCCCGAACGATGCTTAACGTGAGCGGCGTTCATACCTTCTATGGCCGGATCGAGGCGCTTAAAGGGGTCGACCTCGAGGTGAAACAAGGTGAAATCGTCACCCTGATTGGCGCGAATGGCGCCGGAAAAACAACGCTTTTGATGACGGTTTGCGGCAATCCCCATGCGTCGAAAGGCCGGGTTGAGTTTGACGGCCAAGATATCACCAATGCCGCTCCTCATGAGATCATTAGGTTGGGCGTTGCCCAGTCGCCGGAAGGGCGGCGGGTTTTTCCGAGAATGACCGTTTTTGAAAACCTGCAGATGGGCGCGACCGTTGCCGATCCGCAGTATTTCGATGCCGACTTGGAAAAAGTCTATCAGCTCTTTCCAAAGCTTGAAGAACGCCAAAGACAGCGCGCCGGAACACTATCGGGTGGTGAACAGCAGATGTTGGCGATCGGCAGGGCATTGATGAGCAGGCCAAGGCTCTTGTTGCTTGATGAGCCGTCGCTCGGTTTGGCTCCCATGGTCGTGCGTCAGATTTTCAACGCGATTAAGACGATCAATCGGGAAGAGGGGGTGACGGTGTTCCTGGTCGAGCAAAACGCCTTTCACGCTTTAAAATTGGCGCACCGGGGCTATGTCATGGTCAATGGAAACATAACCCTCAGTGGTTCAGGCGACGAACTGTTATCTAACCCCGAGGTACGGGCAGCCTATCTCGAAGGCGGACACGGATAGGAGCGATACAGCATGGAACCGTTTTTGGGAACGTCCCCTGGTATCTATCTGGTTGTCGCCGTTGTTTGCGGCGGTGGCTGCGCTTACATGACAGGACAGGCCTTGGCGACGACCTGGCGGCCTATGTGGATGATCGTCCCGTACGCCTTATTGTTGGGGCTTGCCGTTCGGTTTCTAATTTATGCTTTGTTCGATGGGGTTTTGTTGACGGCGTTTGGGTATTTGGCTGACGCGACAACCATGTTGATCGTCGCTTTTTTATCTTACAAAGTTGCGAGAGCGCGGATGATGGTTGTTCAATACCCCTGGCTGTACAAGCGCAGTGGATTGTTCGGCTGGAAAGAAATAAGCTAATTAAATTAAATAGTTGACGTGGTGCGATACAAACAGGGAGTGGTAACTCTATGAACAGTTTAAAACTTGGTTTGGCCGCTGCCGCCATGGTGGCGTTCGGCGCGACGGCCGCTCAGGCTGATATTACAATTGCGACAGCTGGGCCGATGACCGGTCAGTATGCGGCGTTTGGCGAACAAATGAAGCGGGGCGCCGAGCAGGCGGTTGCCGATATCAATGCCAAGGGGGGCGTTCTGGGGCAAATGCTCAAACTGGAAATCGGCGATGACGCCTGCGACCCTAAGCAAGCTGTCGCAGTGGCCAATGAAATGGTCAACAAAGGCGTGGTGTTTATGGCGGGTCACTTCTGCTCCGGTTCTTCGATCCCGGCGTCCGAAGTCTATTCCGAAGAAGGCATTCTTCAGATTTCCCCGGCCTCGACCAATCCGAAGCTGACCGAACGCGGCATGGATAACGTTTTTAGGACCTGTGGCCGGGACGATCAACAGGGCACGGTGGCCGGGACCTATCTGGCGGAAAAATTCGGCGGTAAAAACATCGCAATCATCCATGACAAAACGGCCTATGGCAAAGGTCTGGCGGATGAAACCAAGAAAGCTCTCAATGGCAAAGGCGTCACCGAGGTGATGTACGAAGCCATTACGGCCGGTGAAAAAGACTATTCGGCGCTTGTCTCCAAACTCAAAGCGGCCAAAGTAGACGTCATTTATCTCGGCGGCTATCACACGGAAGGCGGCTTGATCGTTCGCCAGTCCCGCCAACAGGGCTTGGATGCGGTTTTGGTTTCCGGCGATGCCTTGGTGACCCAGGAATACTGGGCGATCACCGGGAAAGACGGCGAAGGAACGTTGATGACCTTCAGCCCCGATCCGGCAAAAGACCCGGGCAACAAAGAGATCGTTGAGAAGTTCCTGGCTCAAAACTACAAGCCTGAAGGCTACACGCTCTACACCTACGGCGCTATTCAGGCTTGGGCTCAAGCTGTCGAGGCCGCTGGCGCCACCGATTTGGATAAAGTCATCAAGTCGCTGAAGAGCGGTAAATTCAACACGGTGCTCGGCAACATCGGTTTCGACGATAAGGGGGACGTTACGGCTCCGGGGTATGTTTTCTACGAATGGAAAGACGGCCAATACGACTACGCTAAGTAGTTGGCGGTCCGGTAAAATTGAAGGCCCGGCGGTGTTTTTCCGTCGGGCCTTTTTGTTTGTCCACAAAATTGTCTAACCTATCCACAAAAAAGCACGAGTGGTTGTGGTTGTGATAGAAACGCGAATCGATATGTGGTAACAAACCCGCAACTCATTCGATTTGATCGAAGGTCTCGATATGTCCTCTGAAATTGTTGCCGTTGCGTGCGACCACGGCGGTTTTGAACTCAAAGATCAAATAATGATTGATCTCAATGAGATGGGCTACACGGTTCTCGATTTGGGAACCGACGGTACAGCCTCGGTCGATTATCCCGATTACGCCAACGCCATGGCGAAAGCGATTAAGGACGGCAAGGCGGAAAAAGGCGTGTTGATCTGCGGGTCGGGCATCGGTATCAGCATTGCCGCTAACCGTCATCCGGAAATCCGCGCCGCGCTTATCCATGACGCGTTGAGCGCCCGGATGTCGCGTTTGCATAATAACGCCAATGTCATTGCCTTCGGGGGCCGGATGATCGGCCTCGAAACGGCAAGGGATTGCCTCAAAGTTTTCCTGGAGACGGAATTTGAAGGCGGTCGGCACGAGCGCCGGGTCGCCAAAATGTCGTCTCCCGTTTAAATGCCCAAGTTTTAGGTAAAAGGACTTCCGCCCATGTCGTCTTTCAACGACCGCTTTTTCGGCGCTTCTCTCGCCGAGACCGATCCCGACGTTAAAAAATCCATTGATGCGGAACTGTCGCGTCAACAAGATCAGATCGAATTGATCGCTTCGGAGAATATCGTTTCCCGCGCCGTTCTGGAGGCGCAGGGCTCCGTCATGACGAACAAGTACGCCGAAGGATATCCCGGTCGCCGCTATTACGGCGGGTGTGAGTACGTGGACGTCGCTGAGTCTTTGGCTATTGAGCGGGCGAAAAAGCTTTTTGATTGCGAGTTCGTCAACGTTCAGCCGCACTCCGGCGCACAGGCGAACGGTGCGGTTTACCAAGCGCTGCTTCAACCCGGCGATACATTGATGGGTATGTCGCTCGCTGCCGGTGGTCACTTGACCCACGGCGCGCCGCCGGCGCAATCGGGAAAATGGTTTAACGCGGTTCAATACGGGGTGCGGCGTCAGGACGCTTTGGTTGACTTTGACGAACTGGAAGGTCTGGCCAAAAAGCATAAGCCGAAGCTGATCGTTGCCGGCGGTTCCGCCTATCCGCGGCAGATCGATTTCAAGAAATTCCGTGAAATCGCCGATAAAGTCGGCGCGCTGCTGATGGTCGATATGGCGCATTTTGCCGGTCTGGTTGCCGGGGGGGTACACCCCAACCCGCTGCCGATTGCCGATATCGTGACCACGACGACACACAAAACCCTGCGCGGTCCGCGCGGCGGCATGATCCTGAGCAACAACCCGGATCTTGGCAAAAAGATCAATTCGGCTGTGTTCCCGGGGCTGCAAGGCGGCCCGCTGATGCATGTCATTGCGGCTAAAGCCGTGGCCTTCGGCGAAGCGCTGACGCAGGACTATAAGGATTACGTCGCGCGCGTGGTTGAAAACGCCAAGGCCTTGGCCGAGGTGCTTTCGGCGCGGGGCTGCGATATCGTTTCGGGCGGCACCGACACCCACCTGATGCTGGTCGACTTACGGCCGAAGGGGCTCACCGGCAACATCACCGAAGAAAGTCTCGAACGCGCCGGCATGACCTGTAACAAGAACGGCATTCCGTTCGATCCTGAAAAACCGATGGTGACGTCTGGGGTTCGTCTGGGGACGCCGGTCGGAACGACTCGTGGTTTCGGCGTCGAGGAGTTTAAACAGGTTGGCGAAATGATCAGCGACGTGCTGGACGGTCTTGCAGCAAATTGCGACGACAATTCTGCAGCCGAAAACGCAGCGCGTGAAAAAGTAAAAGAACTGTGTCAACGTTTCCCGGTGTACCAGGGGCTGTAAGCGGTTTTTAAGGGGAGGGGGACATGAGGTGCCCATTTTGCGGAAATAACGATACCCAGGTGAAGGACTCGCGTCCCACCGAAGACAACGCGACCATCCGCCGCCGCCGGTTTTGCCCCGGCTGCGGCTCCCGGTTTACGACTTTTGAACGGGTGCAGTTGCGCGAGCTGACGGTGATCAAAAAGGACGGGAAGAAATCGCCTTTCGATCGCGATAAAGTTCTGCGTTCTTTGCAGATTGCACTGCGTAAGCGACCGGTTGAGCCGGACCAAATAGAGCGTGTTGTCAATGGCGTACAGCGGCGTCTTGAGAGTTTGGGTGAAACGGAAATCCCATCCAAGGTCATTGGGGAGATGATTATGGATGTGCTGTGGGAACTGGATCAGGTCGCTTACGTAAGATTCGCCTCCGTTTATCGTAATTTCCGTGAAGCCAAGGATTTTGAGGACTTTGTCGGAAATCTCGACCACGAAGACTAAGAACGGCGTCACGCCGCTTGATGTTTCCAACATGCAGGCCGCGCTGGCTTTAGCCGGGCGTGGCTTGGGAAACGTTTGGCCGAATCCGGCTGTCGGGTGCCTGATTGTTGATCGTGACGGCGTTGTCGTTGGACGAGGATGGACCCAGCCCGGCGGACGCCCCCATGCCGAAACGGAAGCCCTGAAACAAGCAGGAGCGCGGGCTCAAGGCGCGACGGCCTATGTCTCCCTGGAACCCTGCGATCACCATGGGCAAACGCCTCCATGCTCGCAAGCTCTGATCGATGCCGGGGTTGCCAGGGTCGTCGTCGGTTGTCAGGACCCGGACAAGCGAGTATCGGGCAAAGGAGCGCAAAGGCTCAAGGCGGCGGGCATTGACGTTGTTTCCAGTGTGTGCCGGGACGAAGCGGAGCGCCTCAACAAAGGCTTCTTTCTCAGAACGCAGGAAGGACGGCCGCTTTTTACTCTGAAATCGGCTTCGACGCTGGACGGGCGGATAGCGACCCATACCGGTGATAGCCAGTGGATTACCGGGGACTTGGCGCGCAAGGCCGGGCATGGGTTACGCCTTGATCATGACGCCATCATGGTGGGCATCGGCACCGCCCTTGTCGACAATCCCATGCTGACCTGCCGATTGGACGGACTTGAGGAAAAATCGCCGGTTAGAATCGTCTTCGATAGCCGTCTGAGGCTTCCGTTGACGCATAAACTGGTCGCAACCGCTCAAAAGTTTCCCACCTGGATTGTGACGCTTCCCGGAAATGAGAGGGAACGACTTAAGGCCTTCGAAAATTCCGGTGTCGTAATTATTGAGATCGATCCCGATAAAGACGGTTACCCGGATTTGACCTTGGCGGCCCATGAAATGGGGCGACGAGGGCTTACACGGGTGTTGATCGAAGGCGGCAGTCACTTGGCGGCTAGCTTTCTTGAGCATAATCTCATAGACAGAGTGGCTTGGATGCGTGCGCCAAGAGTCATCGGGGGAGACGGAATTCCCGCTGTCATGGCGTTCGGGGTGGAAAAACTTGAGCAAACAGCCGATTTCAAGCGCGTTGCAGCGCGTGAGGCCGGTTGCGATCTGATTGAACTATACGAAAGATAGAGCCGAGCATGTTTACAGGGATCATTACGGACCTGGGGAAGGTGCGTTCCATTACCAAGACCGGGGATACCCGTTTTGAGTTCGAAACCAGCTACGACACGTCGACCATTGAAATCGGTGCGTCGATCGCCTGCAACGGTGCCTGTATGACGGTAATCGAAACCGGCCCCAATTGGTTTGCAATCACCGCATCCGGCGAATCGTTGTCGAAAACCACGATGGGAAGCTGGAAAGAGGGGAGCGCCATCAATTTCGAACGCGCGATGAAGGTCGGCGACGAGTTGGGGGGACATATCGTTTCGGGGCATGTGGATGGTGTTGCGAAGATCGTTTCCATTACACCGGAAGGCGATTCCCATCGTTTTGTTTTTGAGGCGCCCGCCGAGTTGAAAAATTTCATTGCGCCGAAGGGATCCGTTGCTCTGGACGGAATTTCTTTGACGGTAAACGAGGTCGAAGGCGCGCGGTTCGGCATCAATATCATCCCACACACCATGCAGGTTACCACTTTGGGCCATCTGAAGGTCGGCGATCCGGTTAATCTGGAAATTGATATGTTGGCGCGCTATGTTGCCCGCCTTCTTGAGAAGGACTAGCGCTTTGTCTGAAACAGATTTTTTGTCTCCCATTGAGGAGATTATCGAAGAGGCCCGCAACGGGCGGATGTTTATCGTCGTCGACGATGAAGACCGTGAAAACGAAGGGGATTTGATTATCCCGGGCCAGATGGCCACGCCCGATGCGATAAATTTTATGGCCAAATACGGCCGTGGCCTTATTTGCCTCGCCATGACGTCGGCTCGGATTGATGAATTGGGACTGCCGTTGATGGCGTCGAACAACCAGTCGCGCCACGAGACGGCTTTCACCTTGTCTATCGAAGCCAAAGAAGGGGTGAGCACCGGTATTTCAGCAGGAGACCGGGCGCGTACCATTGCGGCGGCCATTGATCCGATGAAGGGGACGGACGCCATCGTGACGCCTGGGCATATCTTTCCGCTGCGGGCACGGGACGGGGGCGTTCTCGTCCGCGCCGGGCACACGGAAGCTTCCGTCGATATTTCAAGATTGGCCGGGCTCAATCCGTCCGGTGTCATCTGTGAAATTATGAACGATGACGGAACCATGGCGCGGTTGCCGGATTTGGTGAAATTCGCCAAACGGCATGGTTTGAAAATCGCAACCATCGCCGATCTGATCGCCTATCGCCTGAAGCATGACCGCGTTGTCGAGCGAATCACCGAAGGCGTGCTGAACAGCCGGTACGGCGGTGAGGCTAAAATGATTGTTTACCAGAACAAGGTGAGCTACGCCGAGCATATCGCAGTGGTTAAAGGCGACTTGGAAGACGACGGCCCGGCAATGGTTCGAATGCATGCCTTGAATGTTCTGGATGACGTTCTGGGCGATCACAGCGCCGGCAAGGCCCATGAACTCCATGAAGCCATGCGGATGATTGGCGATTACGGCAGGGGCGTTACGGTTCTGATTCGCGAACCTCGGCCAACCGCTCTTTCCGACAAAGTGAGAGCCCGCGCCGGCGAGCCTCCTGCTGGTCCGGAACCGCTGCGCGATTATGGTGTCGGCGCACAGATTCTGCTCGATCTTGGCATCCAGAACATGATTTTGTTGTCCAATACCGAACGCACAATTGTCGGCCTTGAGGGCTACGGATTGAATGTCGTGGAACGGCGGCCAATTCCGGTCAGGGAAGAATAAAAATGGAAAACGAACGTCCTTGCATTCTAATCGTAGAAGCGCGCTTCTATGAAGATATTGCCGACGAATTGGCGCGCGGTGCGCTTGAGGTTATTGAAAAAGCGGGTTTCGATTACGAGCGTATTGACGTGCCGGGCGTTTTTGAGGTTCCCGGAGCCGTTCGCTATGCCGTTCGCGCGATGGAAGCCAAGGCGCTTTCGCGGCCCTATGCGGGATTTGTCACGCTCGGTTGCGTTATCCGGGGTGAAACCGATCACTACGACCATGTTTGCCGTGAATCATCGAGGGCGATGATGGATCTGGCAATCAATCATTCCATTGCTCATGGGTTTGGCGTATTGACCGTTGAGAATCGCGATCAGGCCTGGGTTCGTGCGAAAGTGGATCAGAAAAATCATGGCGGCCGGGCGGCGCAAGCCTGTTTGCGGATGATTGAATTGAAGCGTAAGTTTCGTCTCGTAAGCTAGTAAGCTAATGAACAAAAAAACAGAAAAAATTAAAGGCGCAGGCAACGTAAGCCGAAGCGTAGCCCGTTTGGCTGCCGTGCAGGCGCTTTACGAACTGGAGATGAGCAACGCGTCTCCCGATGCGGTTTTGCTTGAATTCGTCAAGCATCGCTGGGAAAACCAGGAAAGTGACGACGGGGGGGAGCTTGCCGAACCGGACAAGGAGCTTTTCCTTAAAATCGTCCGTGGCGTTTGCGCCGATAAAACCAACTTGAAAAAGCTGCTCGACAATGCGCTATCGGGTGAATGGACGGTGGATCGCCTTGAGGTGGTCTTGAGGGTGGTGCTGCTTTCTGGGCTTTTCGAACTCAAATCCCTGCAAGATGTACCGCCAAAAGTCGTTATCAATGAGTATATGGAAGTTGCTAAAGCTTTTTTTGATGGCGGCGAGGTCTCCATGGTAAACGGCGTTCTTGATAAAATGGCCCGGCTTCTTAGGGAAGAAGAGGTCGCGCGTGTTAGTTCGTCCAATGGCGATGAAGAGTGAGTTCGACCTCATCGCGACTTATTTTGCCCCGCTCGCAAAGGCGGAGCCTGGAAGTTTCGGTTTAACGGACGATGCCGCGGTTTTGCCGGTTTCCGAAGGCATGGATTTGGTGTCAACGGCGGACTGCCTTGTGTCTGGCGTCCATTTTTTGCCTTATGATCCCCCGGAAACGATTGCCTTAAAATTGCTGGCGGTGAATATCTCAGACCTTGCGTCCATGGGGGCGGCGCCTCGGTTTTTTATGCTGGCAGCGGCCTTTCCTCGGGGGATTGAAGAAAGCTGGATCGCCGCATTTGCCGACGGCTTGAGGGCAGGGCAGCAAAAGTTCGGCGGTTGTTTGGTCGGTGGCGATACGGTTTCGACCGATGGCCCGCTTACCTTGACGCTGACAGCTTTGGGTGAAGTGCCAAAAGGGCAGGCTTTACGTCGATCAGGGGCTAATCCCGGCGACCAGCTATACCTGTCGGGAACGATTGGCGATGCTTTTCTTGGGCTCCAGGTTCTTCAGGGGAAGCATGCGGAGTTGCAGGATGCTCAAAGAGCCGCGTTGATCGAGCGGTATCGCACGCCGACGCCCAGAACGAAGTTGGGGGCGGCATTAAGAGGGCTTGCGTCCGCCTGTATCGATATCTCCGATGGTCTGGCCGCCGACCTAAAGCATCTATGCGAGATGTCCTCTACCGGAGCAGAGGTGGAGGTTGAGAAGATACCCCTTAGTCCGGAAGCTCGGAGCCTCGTCTCGAAAGGTCGGGTTGAGTTTCAGCATTTGCTGTCCGGTGGAGATGACTACGAGTTGCTCTTCTCTGTGCCGAAAGAAAAACAAGTTCAGTTGGAGACGCTGGCTGTCTCAATCGGCTGTCCAGTTTTCAATATTGGGGTTGTGAAAGAGACGGCGGAGATCATATTCAAAGATGGCGGAGAGGTCGTGAAATTTGATAGAACCGGATACCGGCATTTTTAAAGAATCCCAAATTGCTTGGCGGGGGCCTTGGGTAAAGTGAAGAAACTAATCGTTCTTTTGTTGATTTTGATGATTATTGGCGGCGCGACATTCGGCGTTCTTCAATATATGGAAATCGGCCCCTTCGCGATCCCGGAATCCGAAAAAACAGAACAGAAAGCGGAGGAAGGCTTTGGGGAACCGCCCGTCTTTATCGACGTTGAAGCCTTGCTGATTCCTGTTTTCCAAGGGGATCGCGTGATCAGTACCATTCAGATATCAGTGAAGCTTGAGTTGAAAAAAGACAACCAAGAAGAAGTAAACCGCTTGTTGCCCAAAATTCACGACGCCTTATTACGGGATCTTTACACCTATATTCCTCGGCAGCTCAGACGCTATAAAAAACTAAATTTGCTTAAAGTAAAAAGGCATATGATAACTGTTACAAATCGATCTATTGGCGAAGGTCTTGTAGATAATATTTTAATTCAGTCAATAATGGATACACCCCGCTAGTCAATTATCGATAGACGATTTTAGATCATTATTGTTTGACGTGGCCTGTTTAAATGGTCGTACCACTCCGAATAATGATTCTGGATTTTCCCCGTCCAAGCGGGCAGGCCGCAACTACCCGAAAATGTACCTTTTGAGGCGTTCTAGAAGCCTGGATTTTCCTTTTTAAAAACAGGTGGTTGGTGTTTTTTCATTTCTTGGCTTTGGCCTTGAATAAACCATTTGTTGCTTTATTGGTCCGCTTCTGGCATTTTCCCTGCGATTTTTCACCTTCCAGGGCGGGGATTCAAGCTTGTCTTTGCGGGCAATTCCTGGGGGGGGAGTAAACCTAAGGGAAAAAGGGTTAAGTCCTATGACAGGCGTCATCATTATTTCGTGTGGCATCCTTTCCTTGGCTTACGGCGCTTACGCCATCCGTTCCGTGCTTTCCGCTTCCGCGGGAACCGAACGAATGCAAGAAATCGCCGGAGCGATCCAGGAAGGTGCCGCTGCTTATCTTAAGCGTCAGTACACGACCATCGCCATTGTTGGCGCGGTCGTTTGTGTTCTTCTCGGTCTACGTCTCGGCGTAACCGTCGCCATCGGCTTCGCTATCGGTGCAATCCTTTCCGGCGTCACCGGCTTCATCGGCATGCATGTTTCCGTGCGCGCCAATGTCCGTACCGCTGAAGCTGCTCGTAGCCAAGGTCTCGGCCCGGCGATGGACGTTGCGTTCAAATCCGGCGCCATCACCGGTCTTCTGGTTGTTGGTCTGGGTCTTTTGGGCGTTGCCGGTTACTACTTCATTATGCGCGGCATTTTTGATGCTTCAACCGCCGAAGGTATTCGTCATATTCTTGAGGCCCTGGTTGCTCTCAGCTTCGGCGCTTCCCTAATTTCCATTTTCGCCCGTTTGGGCGGCGGTATCTTCACCAAAGGTGCTGACGTCGGGGGTGACTTGGTGGGTAAGGTTGAAGCCGGTATCCCTGAGGACGATCCCCGTAACCCGGCGACCATCGCCGATAACGTTGGCGACAACGTGGGTGACTGCGCCGGTATGGCTGCCGACCTCTTCGAAACCTATGCTGTGACCGTTGTGGCGACCATGCTTCTGGCTGGTATCTTCTTCACCGGCGCGGCTCAGGAAGAATTGATGCTCTTCCCGCTTTTGGTTTCCGGTGTCTGTATTGCCGCTTCCGTTGTCGGTACTTTCTTCGTGAAGCTTGGTGCTAACAACAACGTTATGGGCGCTCTTTACAAAGGCCTGGTCGTTACCTGCGTTCTTTCCGCAGTTCTGATTGGCCTGACCATCGCCATGACCATGGGCTTTGATGGAAGCTTTACCACGACCAACGGCGTTACCTTCACTGGCACGGGGCTGTTTATTTGCGCTCTGTCCGGTTTGGTCGTCACCGGTGCTATGGTTTGGATCACTGAGTACTACACCGGTACCGACTATCGTCCGGTGAGGTCCGTTGCAGAAGCGTCAACCACGGGTCACGGCACCAACGTTATCCAGGGTCTCGCTGTATCCCTGGAAGCCACCGCATTGCCGGTTATCGTGATCTGTATCGCGATCATCGTGACCTTCCAGACCGCCGGTCTTTACGGTATCGCCATGGCTGCAACCACCATGCTGGCTCTGGCCGGTACGATTGTTGCCCTGGACGCCTTTGGTCCGGTTACCGATAACGCCGGTGGGATCGCTGAAATGTCTGAGCTTCCTGAAGAAGTTCGGAACCTCACCGATACCCTGGACGCCGTGGGTAACACCACCAAGGCTGTCACCAAGGGGTACGCCATCGGTTCTGCCGGTCTGGCTGCTCTGGTCCTGTTTGCCGCTTACACCGAAGACCTGAGGCACTACTTCCCGGACGTCAACGTGACCTTCACGCTGTCCGATCCGTATGTGATTATCGGTCTGTTCCTTGGGGGGCTGCTGCCTTACCTGTTCGGCGGTATGACCATGATGGCTGTCGGACGCGCCGGTGGCGCCGTTGTGATCGAGGTTCGTCGCCAGTTCAAAGAGATACCGGGGATCATGGAAGGTAAAGCCAAGCCGGATTATGCGGCTTGTGTTGACTTGCTGACCAAGGCGGCGATCAAGGAAATGATTATTCCGTCCTTGCTGCCGATCTTTGCTCCGGTCGTGCTGTACTTCGCCGTGAATGCGTTTGCCGGTCAATCCGCTGCATTTAGCGCTGTTGGCGCTATGCTGCTGGGCACGATCGTTACCGGTCTCTTCGTTGCAATCTCCATGACCGTCGGTGGCGGTGCATGGGATAATGCCAAGAAGTACATCGAAGACGGTGCGCACGGCGGTAAAGGTTCCGAGGCCCATAAAGCGGCCGTTACGGGCGACACCGTTGGCGACCCGTACAAGGATACCTCTGGTCCTGCGGTCAACCCGCTGATCAAGATTACCAACATTGTTGCGATCTTGTTGCTGGCGCTGTTGGCCGGCTAATCAGAGCTATATATCAAAAGAAAAGCCCCCGTCGAGTATTCGGCGGGGGCTTTTTCTTTATTTGCGAATGCGATGGAAGGGGGGAAGAGGGGGTGGGTTATCAAAAGCTCTGTGTAAGGCTTACTGTCCTTTGTTGAAGCGGCCCAGGTTCCCTAGCACCTGATCGATAACTGTCATCTCGTTACCGGCTGTCGGGGTTGTCCGTTCAATATGTTCGACCAACTTGCCGTCCTCCAGGCCAATCTTGTCGATCCGCTGAAGAACGTCCGCTTCGTTGAAGCTCATGGCGACGATTTTTCGCTGTTTAATTTCCGGTGCGAAAAAAGCAACGGTCTCAGTCCGTTCGCTGATGTAGTACCAAGTTTCGATTTTCCCTTTGTCGAAAACGGAAATGGTTGACGGCGCTCCCAAAATTTCGGCGATTTCGTCTTTAGCGATTTCGCCGGGCTCGATGTCCGCCAAAATTTCAGGATCGAGCGGGTTGCCGCGAGTCGCGATGCGCGGCGTACAGCCTGTTGACGAAAGAATCGTCAGGCCGATGCCGAGGCATAAAAGCGACTTTTTGAAACCGGAGGTTTTGTTCATTCGCATGGCTAAACAATTTAAGACGATGGTTATCGATTGATCGACTTGTTATACAGCAGGGGGAAAGAGGCTGCATCATGTTTCAGTCGCGGCCATTATTGGAAAGAGAAAATCGGCATGTTGAAAAGTCTGCGAGTGCGCAAACAATTGCGAAAAGAGGCAGAAACACTCTACGAAAAAATCGTCAACCGGACCCGCACTCCTGATTTTTATGAAAGGTATGGCGTTGCAGATACCGTTGAGGGGCGTTTCGAAGTTTTAACCTTGCATGCTTACCTCGTCTTTCGACGCTTGAAGGCCGAATCGAACCACGGGCAGGAACTCGCGCAAAAGACGTTCGATGTCATGTTTGAAAACGTAGACCTTAATTTGAGAGAGGTTGGCGTCGGCGATATTGGGTTGGCACGGCGAATTAAAAAAATGGCGGAAGGTTTCTACGGCCGGGTGGACGCCTATGATCGTGCCCTTGAGGTTGACGATGCGGAGGATTTGAAGCAGGCGCTGCAGCGCAATCTTTTCAGCGGGCAAGAGGTTTCCGCAAAATCATTATCGTTGGTTGCCCGCTACGTTCGTGATTGCGATGAATTTTTGGCGACTCTGACGCGAGACGAGTTGCTTTCGCAGACTGAGATTTTCTCTGGTTTCCCTATTGGTTGAAGGTGTGGGTGTGTTTCAACGGTTTATAGAAGCGGACAATCTACCGCCAAAAGGTAAGTTTTTCCGGATTGAGGCGAATGAAGAGGAACGGGCGTATCTGGCCCGCCGTTTCGACCTGGTTGCAGTGGAAGAGTTTGTAGCGGAGATAACCCTACGTCCTTTACCCAAAGGCGAAACAATCGCTCTGGAAGGGAAATTTAGTGCTGAGATTGTCCAAAAATGTGTGATTTCCTTGCAACCTTTTGCTTCCTCGGTTAAAGGAAGCATCACACGTCGATTTGGATCTGTTCCTTCGTTGGACGAGGACGTAGAAATCCTCATAGAAATGGATGAAGAGGAGCCCCCGGAACCTTTGGATGACGGGAAGATCGACATATGTGAAGCCGTTGCCGAGGAATTCGGGCTGAACCTGGACCCATTTCCTAGGTCCCCTGATGTTGAATTCGAGGGGTATGAGACCGGCAACAAAAAGGAAGAGGCGGAAAATGGCGGACCGTTTGCCGCATTGGCTGCCTTGAAGGATAAAATGAAGGAGTAAGGCGTATTGCCCTTGCCCCTGAGCTTGTTTTTGTTTAAGTAATCGCCCCTTGTTTTGGGCTATTGTTCGCGAGTATCGAAATGGCTGTTCCGAAGAAGAAAGTTTCTAAATCCCGACGCAATATGCGGCGTTCGCATGACGCGCTGAAAACGACCACCGGCATGGAATGCCCCGAGTGTGGCGAGCAGAAGCTGCCGCACCATGTTTGCAGCGCTTGCGGCTACTACGATGGCCGTGAGGTAACGGAAGCCGCTGGCGCCGCGTAAGGACGCGCGCGTCTTCATCCTTCGGCCTTGAGCCGTCAGGAGAATTGGCTTCTTGACTAAGCGTCTCACCATTTCTGTCGATGCCATGGGGGGCGATGACGCCCCTGAGATGGTTGTTGCCGGTATGGAACTGGCACGGCAGAGGCTCCCGCATGTGGACTTCCTTCTTTTTGGGGATCGAGAGAAGGTCGAGCCTTTGCTCGCCAGCTATCCATCGCTCCAAAAAAGATGCGAATTCCGGCACACGGATGAGATGGTCCTCAACGAGGACAAGGTCGCCGTTGCTTTGCGCAACAAGCGCCAGTCCAGCATGCGTTTGGCAATTAATGCGGTCAAAGACGGCGAGGCGGCTGGAGTCGTTTCGGCTGGAAACACCGGCGCTTTGATGGCCATGGCCAAGTTTGTTCTCAAAACCTTGCCGGGGATCGAACGCCCTGCTATTGCGACGGTTCTTCCAACCATTTCCGGCCAAACCGTCATGCTGGATCTTGGGGCGAATGTGGATTGTGACGGCGACAACCTTGTTCAATTCGCTATCATGGGCGAAGTTTTCGCCACCAATGTGCTGGGGCTTGAAAAGCCGAGAATTGGGATTCTCAATATTGGCGAAGAAGAACTGAAGGGCAACGAAGCCGTCCAGCAGGCCAGCACGATGCTTCAGGAAATCGATCTGCCGATTCACTTCCATGGGTTCGTCGAAGGCGACGGTATCGGTGCGGGAACTGTCGATGTCGTCGTTACGGACGGATTTACCGGCAATGTGGCGCTAAAAACAGCCGAAGGAACGGCCAAAATGCTCGGGCATTTTCTCAAGGAGGCCCTTACGGGGACCTTGTTGGGGAAATTGGGGGCGCTTATTGCGGGGCCCGCATTGAACGCTTTCAAAGAGCGGGTCGATCCGCGGCGCTATAATGGTGCAATGTTTCTCGGCTTGAACGGCATTTGCGTTAAAAGTCACGGCGGAACGGACGCCTTGGGGTTTGCCAATGCGATCGGAGTCGCCGCCGAGCTTGTCTCGCGAGGTATCAACGAAGGCATCAAACGCGATATGGAAAAATTCGTCCATAACCCCCACGAAGAGCAGGCAGCGGAGGCCTGATGTCCCGCATTGTCTCAAGAGTGCTGGGGTGTGGCTCCTATCTTCCCGAGAAGATATTGACCAACGACGCGTTATCCGATTTTGTCGACACCTCTGATGAGTGGATCACCGCCCGCACCGGGATTAAGCAAAGGCATGTCGCCGCTGAAGGTGAATTGACGTCCGATTTGGCCTTTATGGCTGCCAAAAGGGCTTTGGAGCACGCCGGAGTCGAAGCCAACGAAGTCGACCTCATCGTCCTTGGGACGACGACCCCGGATAATACCTTTCCGGCAACGGCGACAACGGTTCAAATGCGTCTCGGGTTGACCCATGGCGCGGCATTCGATCTTCAAGCCGTTTGTTCTGGGTTTATCTACGCCTTGGCGACGGCCGATAATTTCATAAAAGCCGGACAGGCAAAAACGGCGTTGGTTATTGGTGCCGAGACGTTTTCCCGCCTTCTGGATTGGGAAGACCGTACGACCTGTGTGCTTTTTGGCGATGGGGCCGGCGCCGTGGTGTTGCGGGGCGAACAGACGTCAGATGATGATTTGCAGGCGCGTGGCGTTTTGTCGACCCATATTCATTCCGACGGGCGGTACAAGGACTTATTGTACGTTGATGGCGGCCCATCATCGACGAAGACCGTGGGGCATGTCCGGATGACCGGCAAGGAAGTCTTCCGTCACGCTGTGACAAACTTGGCCGCGGTTGTTTACGAGGCCCTCGAGGCAAATGGGTTGAGCCCCGATGATATTTCGTTGGTGGTCCCACATCAGGCCAATAAGAGAATTTTGGACGGGACGGCCCGGAAACTGAAGATCGGCCCCGAAAGATTTGTCGTAACGGTCGATAAACACGCCAATACCTCTGCCGCCTCAATTCCCTTGGCCCTCGACCAAGCCGTTAAGGAAGGGCGGGTCAAGGAAGGTGATTTGTTGCTGCTTGAGGCGATGGGCGGCGGCTTTACCTGGGGGGCCGGTCTGGTCCGTTGGTAACCCTTTTTTAGGGCTTCTTTTCTTTCCCAAAACAACGAATCGACAGATTCGGAAGTCGTTTTTATTGACGTCAACTCTTCCAAAGGTTACCCTTTTGAAAACTAAGGATAATTTGGGGCTAGCGGTATGAGTAATACGACGATCACAAGAGCGCAGCTTGCCGAGGCGGTTTACCAGGAAGTAGGACTCTCGAGAAATGAGTCATCTGAACTACTGGAAATGGTGCTTTCCAACATCTCCGATGCGTTGTCGGACGGTGAAAGCGTAAAAATTTCTTCCTTTGGCAGTTTCTCCGTACGGCAGAAAGGGCAAAGGGTTGGACGCAACCCGAAAACCGGGGAAGAGGTGCCGATTTTGCCTCGTAAAGTTCTCGTTTTTCGCCCGTCCCAAGTCTTGAAAGAACGCATTAATCAGGCGATGAGCGGTTAACCGCAGACGGAGGCTTGGCAGAATGGCGGGGGACAATAGGCCGAAGAAGTCGGCGGCGGCCTTCAGAACGATTAGCGAAGTTGCGGATGAGCTGGATCTGCAGCAGCATGTCTTGAGGTTTTGGGAGACCAAATTTTCCCAAATCAACCCAATGAAAAGGGGGGGCGGCAGGCGCTACTACCGCCCGGAGGATATTACGCTCTTAAAACGGATTAAGAGCCTTCTCCATGACGACGGCTATACCATCAAAGGCGTTCAGAAGCTTCTCAGCGACGAGGCGGCGGGACACACTTCCAGCCATGCTTCTCCCGTGAATGCCAGCCAAGCGGATATTGAAGATTATAGGTCCGAAATTAGTGCTGCCATCGGCGAACTTGAGGACCTGAAAAACTTCCTGACGCGGACAGCAAACTAGGACTTGCGAAATAAGAACCTAACGTTATAGTGCCTGCCTGCAACGGGGCAGCGCCTCGAAGCAACGGTCGGAGCGTAGCGCAGCCTGGTAGCGCACTTGACTGGGGGTCAAGGGGTCGGAGGTTCGAATCCTCTCGCTCCGACCATTTAATCCCCCCCGCATATCTTATGGTTTGTTCCGGTTCAGACGTTCTTCGATATCGTCGAGAATTTCGGCTACTTCAGATACTTCTTTTCCCAAATAGAACTTCCCGCCGGGGGCCAGGCGCATGGTTGGGCCTCTTTGACAGTGACCCAGACAGTGAATCCGTTCAATTTCCAGGGGAAGCCCTCGTTCGGCAATTCCCACCTCCAGCGCATCGGCCAATTCAATACCGCCTCTATAGCCGCAGCTCGGGCGGGAAAGGTCGTGTCTTTTGTTGACACAAATCAGAAGCGAAGGTTTTTTGGAAGCGGTGGGCGTATTCAAATGCTCAGTCTCCGGTCAACACGAAAAAATTGCGTTTGAAGAATATGATTTTTCAACGGCTTGGACGATCTCTGTTGTTGGTATAGTCTTAGAGCAGATCGTATTTATATTGAACCACTTCGTGGTGAAATATGAATGCGTGAATCTGCTCGTTTTCAATAGTTTAGAGGGCGATTCACGACTTAATCGGGATCGCAAAGCGATGCAGATTAAGTCGATCGCGCTCTAGGTCATCAAGCCAATAGCGGAAGGATAGGGAGACGTCAATGAACGAGAAGGACGGTGTCCCGGATTTTGCCGAGTTGCAACGCTTTATGAATGAGGTTGAGCAAGGCATTAGAATCGCCAACAGAGAGACGATACATTCCCGCATACCGTATCTCACTAGAGATAAAGTTTTGGCGTTCGCGGTTGTCGTTGGGAAACTTCGAGCGGCCTATCTTGAGGCAGCGTTTGAGATTGCCGACCGGGGGCTTGAATCGGTGCCGACGGAAGACATTGTTGGCGATTTAAAGCTTAAACGTGAGATGTATGAAGAAGCGAAAGCGGCCTTTGAGGCTTTGACCGATGCGATCGAGAAGGGTTATCTGGCGCTGGATTTACGGCAGCCCTAGGTTCAGCTCTCAATGGGAAAAACATTGTCGAGTCGCGCCAACTGTAGGACCCGCATGACGTTTTCGGGTACGGACACAAGCTTAAAACCCAATTTGTCTCGTTGAGCGTTTTGAAACGCTTCGATCAGAGTGGCAATGCCGGAACTGTCGATTGCCGTGATGTTTGAGCAATCGATATGGAGATTGGTTTTCTCCGCAAGTGCATCCAACAAATGCTCCCGCACCTTGGGCGAGCTATCGAGGTCGATATCGCCGGCCATGAGTACGGTTGAGTGTGTTTCGTTTTTTTCGATTGAGATTCTCATCATGTCCGACATTTAAGCGCTTCCCGCCCTTTCTCCGTTAATTTACAGACCAGCCAATCCGGTTTGAGCGGGTTTGAAAACCAGGGCTCGGCCCAGCCGTGACGAATACAACTTTGAACCGTTGCCGGATTTATGCTTTGGCCGTCGGAATCGAATAGAGGAAGCTTGCCCCCGGGTTGCGAGAGGCCACGGGTAAGCCATTCGATTTGAATGTCCGACGGCTTGTCTTTTTCGGCCACCATTTCCTCCTTTAATCCCTTTCCCGTTTCGCGAATATGGTAGTTTAGATTGCTCGATCCGCCCCCATCAACAGTTTAGAGTGCGATCGGAAAGGGATGTTATGAAGAATGTTATTGTTTATGTCACGGTCTCAAATGTGAAAGAGGGCGAATTTATCGCCCGTACCCTTGTTGAGGAAAGGCTTGTGGCCTGCGTCAATCTAAGAGGGGGGCACCGGGCGTTTTACTGGTGGGACGGTGAGGTTCAAGATGAGGAAGAGGTGTCGTTTATCGCCAAAACCAAAGCGTCGCTTGTTGAGAAAGTCACGGAAAGAGTTAAGGAGCTGCATTCCTACAGCTGCCCCTGCGTCGTTACCTTGCCGATTGAAAGCGGCAACCCGGCATTTCTTAAATGGATTGACGAGGAGACCGCTACGCCAACGACCCGTGAACCATAACGGAAGCGGTTGCCTGGGCGGCAATCCCTTCCTCTCTTCCGGTGAATCCTAAGCCTTCCGTCGTTGTCGCCTTTACCGATACTTGATCGGTTGAAAGCCCGAGAATCAATGCGATGTTTTGTCTCATTTCGGGCACGTGCGGGCCAATCTTGGGGCGTTCGCAAATAATCGTTACGTCAAGATTGACGATCTCGCCGCCGGATTGCTCAACGAGGTCTTTTGCCTTTTTTATAAAGATCGAAGAATCGGCTCCCTTCCATTTTTCATCGGAAGGGGGGAAGTGTTGTCCGATATCTCCCAACGCCATGCTTCCCATCAAGGCGTCGGTGAGAGCATGAAGGGCGACGTCGGCGTCTGAATGTCCTTTAAGCCCCTGTTTGTGAGAAATGGATATGCCGCAAAGCGTTACGCGATCTCCTTCGCAAAAACGATGAACATCGAAGCCATTGCCAATTCTGCAAATCGTGGTTTTCGTCATGATGCGCCGCGCCCTCTCGACATCTTCGGGAGTTGTGATCTTAAAGTTCTCTTCCGCTCCGGGCGCAATCGAAACCGCCATGCCGACCGCTTCGGCAATGGCGCAGTCGTCGGTCAGATTTTCGCCGGACAGCTTAGTATGGGCGGCCAGAATGGCGGCATAGCGGAAGCCCTGGGGGGTTTGCGCCCGCCATACATCGGTGCGGTCGACGGTTTTCCCAACATAACCGTCTCTGCTCTGCTTTAAAGTATCGGCAACCTTAAGGGCGGGTAAGACGGCCCTTTCGTTCTTTAGAGCCTCTAGGACGTTCGAAATCAGTTTTGCCGATACAAAGGGACGCGCGCCATCGTGGATTAAGACGTTGGTCGGGGCGGCGGTTTCCATGGAGCGTAGCCCATTGAATACCGAAGCTTGCCGCGTTTCCCCGCCGAATATCGGGGGAGGGAGCGTTAATCCTGCCGTTGCTTTTTCAAATAGGTCGCGGTCATCCGGATGGATGACGACATAAACCACGTCTATTTTCGGATGATGAAGAAATGCCTCGACCGTTCGGCGGAGAACCGTCGATTGGCCAATTTTTAAATATTGTTTGGGGAGCTCGCCGCCAGCCCGCAGCCCCCGCCCGGCAGCGACGATCAGGACGGCATTAACGTCCTTTGTAATGTTGGGCATTTCTGTTTCTCCCGTCTGCGGTATAAGCCCCAAAAGATGTCTAGCCTCTTCAAAGAGTTGCCGCAACAACGACGGGGTTCTTGACAGATGCCTCCGTCGGAGGGATACAGGTTGCCATGACCAAAACCCTGCTTTTCAATATTTCGGCACTTCTTGCATTGCTTCCTGTCTGGGCGGTTAGCCTCAAGCAGGAAAAAGTGCAGGACACGCTCTATTGGATAACCCTTGTCGCTGCCGTCTTTGGCGTTGGGGCCTGGGTGGTCGCGCAACTGTCGGGGCATTGGCAAACGGGGTTGTCGGTTGCTCTTTGGGTGACGATCAGCGTCACGCTGCTCATTTTTCTGGCGATTTCCATTTGGGCCGGACAGGCATGGCGTTTGACGCCGTTGCTGATGCCTTATTTGTTGATTCTCGGGGTGTTAGCGACCCTGTGGCAGTCGACCGATGGTGTGGCATTGGATATGAATATCCCGATCGGCTGGATCCATATGCACATATTTGTTTCAGTCGTGACGTACGGATTGGTTACTCTATCGGCCGTTGCTGCTTTGGCGGCGTTTCTGCAAGAACGCGCCTTGAAAAAGAAACAGAGAACCCGGCTTTCCGGCATCCTTCCTGCCGTTGTCGATAGCGAAGCTTTGGTTTTGAAGCTCCTAGGCTCCGGTGAAGTCGTGTTGGGACTCGGTCTTTTAACCGGGGTCGTGGCTCAGTATTTCCATAGTGGGCAGTTCATCGTCTTTGATCATAAGACGCTTTTATCCATCGGAACGTTTCTCGTGATTGGCGCACTTTTGTTCGCTCATCATAAGACGGGCGTCAGAGGGCGGACCGCAGCAAGATTGGTGCTGCTTGCCTATTTGTTGCTCACGCTCGGCTATCCGGGTGTCAAATTTGTAACTGACGTCCTTATGTGAGCTTAAAAGCCGAGCAATCTCTTGCATTGCCGAATGATATTGCCTAAAAAACAAACATCTCTTTTGGGGTGATTAAAAATGTCGCTGTCAATTGGGCCGGTGCGCCTGGACAATCCTGTAATTCTGGCTCCTATGTCTGGCGTGAGTGACATGCCGTTCCGCCGTCTTGTGAAGCGGCTGGGGGCCGGGTTGGTGGTTTCGGAAATGATTGCCAGTCAAGCAATGATCCGCGCCAACGAGAAGACCTTGAAAATGTCCTCCAATTGTGCCGATGAGCATCCGATTGCCGTGCAGCTTGCCGGCTGTGACCCCGATGCCATGGCGTTGGCGGCAAAAATGAACGAAGACCGCGGCGCCGCCATCATCGATATCAATATGGGCTGTCCGGTCAAAAAGGTCACCAAGGGCGATGCCGGTGCCGCCTTGATGAAAGACGAAGTCTTAGCCGGAAAAATAATTGAAAAGGTCGTTGGGGCCGTCTCGCTGCCGGTAACGGTCAAAATGCGTCTGGGATGGGACAATGCCAACAGAAACGCAGGCAATTTGGCTCGGATCGCTGAAGCGAGCGGGGCTGTCGCCTTGACGGTCCACGGACGGACGCGCAACCAATTCTACAAAGGACAGGCCGATTGGCAGGCCATCGGCGAGGTCAAGCGGACGGTTTCCATTCCTGTCGTCGGCAATGGCGATGTTACGAGCTTTGAAAACGCAACCCGATTGTTGGAGCAATCGGGAGCGGACGGCGTAATGATCGGGCGGGGCTGTTATGGTAGGCCTTGGTTCCCCGGTATGGTGGCGAAATATCTCGAAACCGGTGTTATCCCAGCATCTCCCACGTTGTCGGAGCAGTACCAAATCGTCCGTGAGCACTATGAGATGATGATTGAGCACTACGGAAAGCGAGGGGGCGTTCGGATCGCCAGAAAGCATCTTGGCTGGTATTCGAAGGGACTTCCCGGTTCGGCTGAGTTTCGTTCGGAAATCAATCACATCGATACGGCGGAGGAGGTTGTCGAACGAATTCGCGCCTTTTACCTTCCATTGCTTGAAAAGGATGCGGCGTGATGGAGCAAGCTGCCGAGGCAAGCTGGGAACTGCCGTTGAAAAATATCGATTTCGAAGCCGTTCTTGGGTCGCTTTCGGCAACCGTTGCCGTAATCGGCCCGGACTTTCGCATCGAGTACGTCAACGTAGCTGGGGAGCAGCTTTTTAGCGCCAGCGCCGCCTTTTTGCGGGGGCGGAATTTAGACGAGTTCGTGCCGAGAGATCATCCGATGTTCGGGCTCATCGAACAGGCGCGTAGTGCGAGACTGGCGGTTTCGGAATACGGGGTGACGCTCGACTCGCCGAGGATTGGCAAACACTATGTCAATGTTCAGGCGGCGCAACTAAATGGCCAGCCCGGCCATATCGTCCTGTCCATTCACCAAAGATCGTTCGCCGACAAGATCGCCCGTCAATTGTCCCACAGGGGAGCGGCACGGTCGGTCACGGCGTTGGCCGCCATGCTGGCCCATGAAGTCAAGAACCCGCTTTCGGGTATTCGTGGCGCAGCCCAGTTGGTCGAACAGAACGCTTCAGCCGAAGATCGTGAGCTAACACGCCTTATTTGCGCGGAGACCGATCGTATTTGCGCCCTTGTCGACCGATTGGAGGTGTTTACCGATCAACGCCCCATCGACCGCGAGCCGGTCAATATCCACCGCGTCCTCGAACACGTCAGAAAGATTGCGGCAAGTGGTTTCGGGGCTGGCGTACGGTATGTGGAAAACTACGACCCTTCTCTGCCGCCGGTTTATGGGGTGCGCGATCAGCTGGTTCAGGTGTTCCTTAATCTTATCAAAAATGCATCGGAGGCCGTTCCGAAAAAGGGCGGCGAAATAATCATTTCGACTTCCTATCAGCACGGTGTCAGCTTCGTTGTGCCGGGAAGCAAAAACAGGGTTCACTTGCCGTTATTGGTCACCGTTCAAGACAATGGCCCGGGGATCCCCGAAGATGTGCGGCCACACTTGTTTGAGCCGTTTGTAACGACAAAAAGTAGCGGTAGCGGTCTTGGTTTGGCCTTGGTGGCGAAGATCATCAATGACCATGGCGGGGTCATTGAAAGCGAAAGCCAGCCCAACCGAACTGTATTTAAAATCATGTTGCCGGTCGCTCCGGCCGATTTGGTGAGCGAAGAGACCGAGGCGGAAATTTAAAATGACAAATGAGACGATTCTCGTTGCGGACGATGATGCTGCCATTCGTACTGTCATCAATCAGGCCTTGGGGCGGGCAGGATATGAGGTTCGGGCCACGGGCAACGCTTCGACGCTTTGGCGCTGGGTTGCGGATGGGCAGGGTGACTTGGTGATTACCGATGTCCGGATGCCGGATGAAAACGGTCTCGACCTCATTCCCCGGATTAAGAAGCTCCGTCCAGACCTCCGGGTCATCGTTATCTCCGCACATAGTACGCTCATGACGGCAGTAAAAGCGACGGAGAGGGGGGCGTTTGAATACCTGCCAAAACCGTTCGATCTCAAAGAGTTGACATCTGTTGTTGAGCGGGCGCTTCAGGAAAGTAGAGTCTCCGGAAACACAAGCGGCGAAAACGATGACGTCGACGACCGCATGCCCTTGATTGGCCGGTCTCCAGCAATGCAGGAGATTTACAGAACCGTTGCGCGGCTCATGGGCACCGACCTGGCGGTGATGATTACCGGCGAATCTGGAACCGGCAAGGAGTTGATCGCCAAGGCGTTACACACCTACGGCAAGCGGCGCAATAAACCTTTTATTGCGGTCAACATGGCGGCCATTCCGAGGGATTTGATTGAAAGCGAACTGTTCGGCCATGAAAAAGGCGCGTTTACCGGTGCCGTCTCGCGCTCGATAGGTTGCTTTGAGCAAGCGGAAGGCGGGACTCTGTTTCTCGATGAGATCGGCGATATGCCGCCCGAAGCTCAAACCCGGTTGCTGCGCGTTCTGCAGGAGGGCGAATACACGACGGTTGGCGGTCGGACGCCGATAAAAACAAATGTCCGTATCGTCGCCGCGACCCACAGGGATTTAAGCCAGTTAATCCGGCAGGGGCTTTTTCGGGAAGACCTCTATTACCGCCTGAATGTCGTGCCCATCAGGCTCCCGCCGCTACGGGAGCGGGCTGAGGACATTCCAGAACTGGTCAATCACTTTCTGGCGCAAGCCACGGCTGAAGGGCTTCCTTGGAAAAGCATGCAAAGCGGGGCGATGCAGCGGCTGAAGGAATATCGGTGGCCGGGCAACGTGCGGGAGCTTGAAAACTTAATACGCCGGCTTGCCGCACTGTACTCGGAAGAGGAAATTGGCGTCGAAGCGATTGAAGCCGAATTGGCGGGTTCCTCGGGTTCGTCGGGCAGTATGCCGGTTGAAGGAGAGGGACTGAGCGACCAGGTCGAACGCCATATTCGGGATTATTTCAGCGCTCATGGCGACGCTCTACCGGCGGCAGGGCTTTATGAACGGATATTGAAGGAAATCGAGCGTCCGTTGATTACGGTTTGCCTGGAGGCGACCAAAGGAAATCAGGTTAAGGCTGCGGATTTGCTTGGCCTAAACCGCAATACATTGAGGAAGAAAATCAAGGTTCTAGGAATCCCCGTGGTTCGGGGGGGGAAGAATGACCTTTAGCAAGGCGGACAGATGACCGAGGAAACCTCCAAGCCGTTTGATCCGCTTCGGCGGTTTAGCGTTTGGTCTCGGAAAACCGGATTGAGCCGCAAGGTCGCCTTCACGCTGGCGGGAGCCTCGTTGGCGTCCGGTCTGGCGACCTTGGTCAGTATGGCGGGCACAGGGCCGGAAGCGATGAATCCCGACGTGGTTCTTTCACTTCTCTACCTGGATGTCATCCTGCTGCTCGGTTTGGGCGCGATCATCGCCAGACGATTGATCATCATTTGGCTCGAACGGAAAAAAGGGGTTGCCGGCTCCAAGCTTCATACCCGTTTCCTCTTGATGTTCAGCCTTGTTGCCGTAACCCCGTCGATTATGGTCGCGGTTTTTGCCGGGTTCTTTCTGAATTTCGGCATTCAGGCTTGGTTTAGCGACAAAGTGTTTACCGCCGTCATGGAATCCCGAGAGGTTGTCCGGGCCTACCTCCATGAGCATCGGAAAGCAATTAAGGCCGACGTCTTGGCGGTTGCTGCGGATATCAACAACAATGCCCCGCGCCTGATGCAATCGCCTTATGAGATGAGCCGGTTTCTCGATACCGTCGGGGCTATCAGGACGTTGCCGGAATTGGTGATTTTGGATCGCAGCGGCAAGGTAATCGCCCGGTCCAGCCTGAGTTTCTCGTTAGAGTTTGATTTGGTGCCTCCGGGCGCTTTGGAGCAGGCGCAGTCGGGCGAGGTTGTGACGTTGACGGGGGAAAACGAGGACCGAGTCCGGGCGATTGTCCGTCTGGATCGTTTTGTCGATTCCTATCTGCTGGTCGGGCGGTTCGTTGATCCGAAGGTTTTCGACCACATTGAACGCACGGAAGGGGCGGTTAAACGATACAAGGATATCGAAGAAAAACGGGAAGGCATTCAAATCACCTTTGTGATGATTTTCGGCCTTGTCGCTCTTCTTCTTCTGTTAGTGGCTGCTTGGTTCGGCCTGATCATGGCCAACCGGTTGGCCGCTCCCATCGGTCAATTGATTTCAGCTGCAGAACGCATCCGAAAGGGCGATATGTCGGTACGGGTTTCACCGCTTGAGGGGGGCGATGAAATCGATACCTTGAACCGGGCGTTCAATAGGATGACCAGCCAGCTTGAAAGCCAGCGGCAAGGCCTGATGGAGGCTAATCGGGAGCTGGACGAAAGAAACAGGTTTACCGAAACCGTTCTTTCGGGGGTTAGCGCGGGTGTCATCGGGTTGGATAAAGAAGGTGTTATTCATCTCCCAAACCGTTCAGCGGCTTTGTTGTTGGCAACGACGGCGGATGAGCTCAGAGGCAGAAGTCTGGGCGATGCGATCCCTGAAATGCAAAACCTGTTGAAGAATGTCATCAATCGTCCCGACAGAGTTGCCCAAGCCGAGGTGTCGCTCATTAGACATGAGCGTAAGATGACCCTTCTGACCCGAATCGCGGCGGAGTATCTGGGCTCCGAAATTCTCGGGTTTGTCGTTACATTCGACGATATTACGGAACTGCAATCGGCTCAGAGAACGGCGGCTTGGGCCGATGTCGCACGGCGAATCGCCCATGAAATTAAAAACCCCCTAACGCCTATCCAACTTTCTGCGGAACGGCTGAAGCGCAAATATCTTTCGCGGATTGACGAGGACAAAGAAACGTTTGAGCTCTGTACCCAAACAATCGTCAGGCATGTGGAAGATATCGGCCGGATGGTTGACGAATTTTCATCGTTTGCCCGGATGCCTCAACCGGTTTTGGCCAAAACCAACCTTAAACAGCTTTGCCGGGAAACCGTATTCCTGGAAAAAAACCGGAATGCGGGGATCGGCTTCGACGTGGATCTGCCCGATGGGGATGTTTACGTCTTGTGCGACGAGCAGCAAATCGGCCGCGCTTTGACCAACCTGTTGAAAAATGCCGCCGAATCGCTTGAACCTCTGGAGCAGCAAGGCGGAAAAAACATCTCCCTTTCCCTGAAGGAGGACTTGGATCAAGTCGTCGTTACGATTGAGGACAACGGTCCCGGGTTTCCTAAGGATCTCAAAGGACGGCTTACCGAGCCCTATGTGACGACCCGCGAAAAGGGAACCGGGCTGGGACTTGCGATTGTTAAAAAAATCATGGAAGAGCACAATGGCGACCTTATACTTGACGACCGAAAGGACAGGGGGGCGGTTGTAACGTTAATTTTCCCCCGGAAGGATGGAAACGGAGATCGACCGATAGAGCGTCCTTCCTTTGAAACCGAACGCACTGAGCAAGATCCTGTAGATTTGGCAGTAAAGCTGACGACCGATGGCATATGACATTCTCATTGTAGACGATGAAGCCGACATTCGCGCGTTGACGGCAGGAATCCTGGAAGATGAGGGGTATCAAACGCGTGAGGCGGCGAACAGTACGGATGCGTTAGAGGCGGTAAAGACGCGGCGGCCGAGTTTGGTGTTGCTTGATATCTGGCTCCAGGGGAGCCAGATGGACGGTTTGGGAATTCTCAAGGAAATCAAATCGGAACATGCGGACTTGCCCGTTGTGATGATGAGCGGCCACGGAACGATTGAAACAGCCGTGTCGGCCCTCAAAATCGGCGCCTACGATTTTATTGAGAAGCCGTTCAAAACCGACCGGTTGATTCTGATTATCGAGCGGGCCGTTGAATCGTCACGCTTGAAACGCGAGAATGAAGAGTTGAGGGTTCGGGCCGGAAGTCAAAACGATCTGATCGGCAACTCCCCGGCGATCAATACGGTCCGGCAATCCGTCGCCAAAGTCTCGCCAACTAATAGCCGCATTTTAATCTCCGGTCCGGCTGGCTCGGGTAAAGAGGTTGTGGCGCGTCTTATCCATCAGCAATCGAATAGAACCAGCGGTCCGTTTGTCGCCCTCAATTGCGCGACAATGGCGCCCGAACGCATGGAAGAGGAATTGTTTGGGGTCGAGACGCGGGCCAACGGAGAAAGAGGTAAAGTCGGTACTTTCGAACAGGCCCACAACGGAACCTTATTCTTGGATGAAGTCGTAGATATGCCTTTGGAAACCCAAGGGAAGATCGTTCGCGCTCTCCAAGAGCAGACGTTTTTTAGGGTAGGGGGCGAAAAGAAGGTTGAAGTCGATGTCCGGGTTATCGCCTCGACCACGAAAAATCTGAGCGAGGAAATTGCCGAAGGGCGGTTTCGCGAAGATCTTTATTACCGGCTTTGCGTTGTGCCAATCGCTATTCCGGCTTTAACCGAAAGACGCGAGGATATCCCCGTTCTTGCTCACCACTTCATGGCGACAACCGCTCAAAGTATCGGGCAATCGGCGCGACAGTTTGGGGATGACGCCATTGCCGCCATGCAGGCCTATGAATGGCCCGGCAACGTGCGGGAACTGAAGAACCTTGTCGAACGCTTGCTGATTATGGCCCCCGGAAATGCCGACGATAAAATCAAGGCGGAAATGCTTTCGGCTGTTTTGGAGGGCAACGGAGGCGACGCGGCGAGAATAGACCGAACAGGTGAAATCATGAGTTTGCCGTTGCGGGAGGCTCGTGAAATTTTCGAGCGGGAATATCTGCAGGCTCAGGTCAACAGGTTTGGCGGAAATATCTCGAGAACCGCGTCGTTCATCGGAATGGAACGTTCTGCGTTGCATCGAAAACTAAAAAGCCTCGGTATAACCAGTGACGACAAACCCGGTGCAAACGGCTAAATTCGCCTGTATAGATTTTAGGGATATTGACACATGAAGGTCATCGTTTGCGGAGCCGGTCAGGTCGGGTTCAATATTGCCCGCTATTTGGCAATTGAAGACAATGACGTAACGGTTATCGATCAGTCCCCGGAGCTCGTCCGGAAAATTAAAGACAGCCTTGATTGTCAAGGGGTTGTCGGTCAGGCGTCGTTGCCGGACGTGCTGGAGTTGGCAGGAGCGGGCGCTGCGGATATGCTTATCGCTGTCACCTATGCCGACGAAGTCAATATGATCGCCTGCCAGGTCGCTCATTCGCTTTTCGATGTACCGACCAAAATCGCCCGTGTCCGGCACCAAAGCTATCTGAAACCGATGTGGGCCAACCTTTTCACCCGCGAACACATGCCGATTGACGTGATCATTTCACCGGAAATCGAGGTCGCCAGGGCGGTAACCCGACGTCTCAAGGTCCCGGGCGCTTTCGACATGATTTCGCTGGTAAACGACAAGGTGAAGTTATTGGGCGTGCGGTGCGAGGAAAATTGCCCGCTGATCAATACGCCGCTCCGCCAATTGACCCAGCTTTTCCCCGATCTGAATATCGTAATCATTGGGCTTATTCGGGAAGGCAAGGCGATTATCCCGAGTGCGGAAGATCAAATGTTGATGGGCGACGAGGTTTATTTTGTCGTCGACAGCGATCATGTGCCTCGGGCCATGGCGGCTTTCGGCCATGAGGAAAGCGAAGCGCGCCGTCTTCTGATCTTCGGTGGTGGCAATATCGGACTGTTTCTGGCCGAAGAAATCGAACGCGAATATCCTTGGGTGAACGCCAAAATCGTCGAATCAAACCCCGACCGGGCCCGCGAGATCGCCAGCCGCCTTTCCAATACCGTTGTATTGAACGGCGACGTTCTCGATTCCGAGTTGCTCGACGAGGCCAACGTTCGAGCGACCGAAACGGTGGTGGCCGTTACGAACGACGATGAAACCAATATCTTATCGTCGCTTTTGGCCAAGCGGGCAGGGTGCCAGCGTGTGATTACCCTGATCAATAAAAGCAATTATGAGCCGTTGTTGGCCCCGTTGGATATCGACGCGGCGGTGAGTCCTCGCGCAATTACCGTTTCAACCATCTTGCAGCACGTTCGCCGCGGACGTATTCACTCGGTGCACAGTCTTCGTGAAGGTTTCGGCGAACTGATTGAGGCCGAGGCTTTGGAAACCTCCCCCTTAGTCAATGCGCCGCTTAAGGATGTCGACCTTCCGCCCGGGGTAGTGCTGGGCGCGATTGTCAGGAACGGCACGGTCATCAGCCCAAGGGGCAATACCGTCGTTCAGGCCAAGGACCGCGTTGTGCTCTTTGCCGCCGCGGAATCCGTCCGCAAAGTCGAAAAAATGTTCTCCGTTCGTCTCGAATACTTCTAGGAACGGATATGCCCAGAATTGCTTATGTCAACGGGCGCTATGTGCCTCACCGGGACGCCTCGGTGCATATCGAGGACCGCGGATATCAATTTGCCGACGGGGTTTACGAGGTGGTTGCTCTCCTTAAGGGGAGGATGATCGACAAAGCGCGGCATTTAGACCGTTTGGAACGATCATTGGAGGCCTTGTCGCTTGATATGCCGCTTTCGCGCCGGGCGATGGAGTTCGTTCTTGGGCAGGTTGTCCGGCGAAACAGAATCGCCAACGGCTTAATCTATCTCCAAGTGACCCGGGGTGTTGCGCCGCGCAACCATGCCTTCCCCAAGAATGCGAAGCCTTCTTTTGTGGTGACCGTGCGGCCCATCCCATCTTTTGATAAGCAGGCGGTCTTGGCGGGAGTTAAGGTCATAACGGCGCCGGATATTCGCTGGAAACGATGCGATATAAAGACGATATCGCTCCTTCCTAATGCGATGCTTAAGCAAAAAGCCGTTGAGGCCGGGGGATTTGAGACCTGGATGACCGATGATGATGGCTATATCACCGAGGGGACGGCCAGTAACGCCTGGATCGTGACCAAGGCCGGGGAATTGAGGACGCGCAAATTAGGGCCCAATATTCTTTCGGGTATTACGCGGGCCGCAGTGGTTGATATTGCCAAGCGGCAAGGCCTGAAACTAGATGAGCATTCCTTTACCAAGGACGACGTCCTTGACGCTCAAGAGGCTTTTTTGACCAGTGCGACAAGTTTCGTTAAGCCGGTCACGCATATCGACGGACAGCCGATCGGCGACGGAAAGGCGGGCGATTTGACGACCCGACTATTGGAGTGGTATGCGGAATTTCTCGAAACGGGACAGGTGGAGAATGGCTAGCGAAATCCGGCGGCCCAAGGCGATCTTGTTCGATTGGGACAATACGCTGGTCAACAATTGGCTGGCGATCAATGACGCCTTGAATACGACCCTGATCGCAATGGGGCAGGCGCCCTGGACCATGGAAGAAACTCTCGGACGGGTTCGTAAGTCCTTAAGGGATAGTTTTCCGGAAATGTTTGGCGACCGCTGGGAGGACGCCGCAAAGATTTTCTATGACCGGTTCGAACAGGCTCATATCGAAAAGCTGCGCGCCAAACACGGCGCCGATGAAATGCTGGAAGAGTTGAAGCAACGCGGTTTCTATTTGGCCGTGGTGAGCAACAAGACCGGTAAGTATTTGCGAAAGGAATGCGAGCACCTGGGCTGGGGGAGCTACTTCAGCCATATCGTCGGCGCGACCGACGCTGAACGCGATAAGCCCGATCCGGAACCTTTGCGTAAGGCTCTGGAGGGATCGGGGCATGCCTTGGGTGAGGACGTCTGGTATGTCGGTGACGCGGATATAGATTTGGAATGCGCCAATAACGGCGCTTGTGTTCCGGTCTTGATCCGCGAAAAAGAGCCGGAAAACGGAGAATTCGGCGATCACCAACCGGCAATCCATTTCAAGAGTTGCTTGGAGCTGCTTAGTCTTGTTAGAACCTTAGGGTGAGTTTGTTTTCTCAAAAATGCCGTGATTGATCGAAAAACTTTGTTTTTTAATCAATTATAGGTTCATTTTTGACGCGAATTCAGATAAGACACGCAGACTAATTGGGGCGATATAAATCCCCTCGGGCACCTACAGGGTAATAAAAACAAGGGGCAAGCCGATGGCTTCCGAAAAATCCCAGAATGTTCAGGACGTATTCCTAAATTACATTCGGAAAAACAAAACTCCCGTCACCGTTTTCCTGGT
>Ga0209475_10001334_pt1 | contig 32184 bp, 15 predicted proteins | sample tdDd471_FD_187128 | JGI IMG/M metagenome (GOLD analysis project Ga0209475, IMG submission 187128) | Marine sediment microbial communities from the Atlantic coast under amendment with organic carbon and nitrate - tdDd47.1 (SPAdes)... | ecosystem: Environmental > Aquatic > Marine > Coastal >... | reverse complement strand
GCCCGTGGGGTGTCCCGAAGGTAGGGGCGTGTCGGCAGAGACGTGGGTCGCGAACGTCTCGGCCGACACGCCCCAGCGTGGCGCCGGCTACGCCTGGGCCTGGACCTCGGCCATGGCGTTGGTCGTCCGGGGCGTTGGGCGAGCCGCGGCGCCGCTGGAGAGGTAGCGGAGGTAGGGTCCGACGAGGGCGTCGCGGGCGGCCTTGTGCTCGTAGGAGTCGTCGGGGTAGGCGGTGTTCGACGCGAGCTGGGCGAACAGGGCGAACTGCCGGTGCGCTTCGACCCGCACGGCGAACAGCTCGGAGCCGACCTTGCCGGCGTCGTCGGCCAGCAGCGCGTCCACGGCGTCGAGCGCCCGGCCGAGGGCCGCGGCCGCCGGGACGACCGCTTCGGCCGCCTGGGGCAGCGACGCCGCGGAGTCGGCGAGCACCGCGAGGGCGGCCTGCACCTCTGGTAGGGCGAGCCGCTTGGCGAAGGTCGGGCCCGAGGCCACCTCGTCGGCGTAGGACGCGGTGACCACGGCGAGCTTGTCCGGGTAGAGGGTGGCGCTGCACAGCGCGGCGGCGTCGCGCTTGGCCTGGTCGGGCGAGAAGGCGTGACTGCCCAGGAGCGAGTTGAGGAACCGATGTGCCCGGTCGAACTCGGCGTCGGCGGCCCGGGCGGACGCCCTGGCAGCCGAGAGCCCGCTCTCGCGTGTCTTCGGCGCGATGGCCTCGTCGAGGCGCGCCGCGACCGCGGTCAGGATGTCCTTCCACGGCGCGAGCACCGGGGACGAGAAGAGCGGGGCGTGGCGCAGGGCGCCGTTCACGAGACGCAGGAGCTGTTCTGCGGACGGGGTCTTCGTCTGCTGGGCCATGGGGTCCTCCTTGGCGAGTGCTGGATACCTCACCGTCGGGCGGCCCCACAGAGCTGTCAACCCCGTGCGGTTACAACGAGTTACACCCCACCGCCGGTACGGGGCACCGCCGGAATCCGATGCGGTAGTACGCGTCGCTCGGCGGCCTGCTGCCGCGCATCGACGACCGCGCGGGCGACGCGTTGCTCGACCGACCACCCCGGCGGGCACCGCGATGACGACGCTCAGCCGGAGAAGACCTCATCGAGGGAATCGGCCGTGAGGACGCGGTCGATCCAGATCGCCAGCTGCGCCTCGTTGGCCCCTTCCAGCTCGGCCTCGCGGTGCTCGGGCACGGTCCCGAAGCGCAACGTCAGGAGGCGGAGAAGGGTCGCACGCTGGCCTTTGGCGATCCCCTTGGCGATCCCTTGCTCGATGCCTTGTTCGATGAGCTTCTCGGCGACGGTCATGGCGGTGGACTCGGCCTGGGGGTTGAGGGTGTCGCGCAGGGTGGTGCCGAGGGCGGCGGGGTCCAGGGCGTCCTGAACAGACAGGAGGTATTCTACTGTCGGGCGCGCGGCCGTCACGGAGCATCAGCTGCGCGAGCCGGCTCACCCCGTCCCTCACCGCCGTGAGCGACGGCTCCGACAACGACCCGAGCGACGTCAGCAGGAAGTCGAAGCGCGGCGCTCGAAGTAGGCGGCCGCCTGGGCAGGGCGGCTGTAGACGAGCTTGAAGAGCTTGTCGTGCGGCGACTCCATACCCGAGCCCTGCCACGAACGGCAACTGCGGGCAACCGCAGGCGCCCCGCTCGGCGCGCCGCGCCGGGCGATCGCGCTCAGCCCCGCGGGGCGGCCCGGTCCAAGGCAGCCGGGCGAGGGCTGCACACCTCGCCACGGCGCCGGACCGGGCCGCGCCGCTCCTCATCAGCGCCTCTGCGGCAGCACGCTGCGCGCCGACAGACAGCGGCCTCGCGGCCGCATGTCCAGGGCAACAGAGGAACAGGCGTTCAGGGCAGCGACCTGCAACACCGGAAGCCGACGGTGCTGTCCGCGTAGCTCGGCGCGATGTAGTAGCGCTCCGACGCCCGCACGTAGGCGGCTCCGGAGTCGAAGTAGCCCCCACGTAAGACGCGAAGCGAGCCGGATGCAGGCCCCGTGGGGTCCGTCACTGCGCCCGCTGCATACGAGCCCGCGTACCAATCGCTCACCCACTCCCACACGTTGCCCGCCATGTCGTAGGCGCCGTAGGGCGACGCCCCGGCGGGGTAGCTCCCGACCGCCGAGGTGTACGTCGCCACCGAGCACCCGCTCCAGTTGGCGTATGTACAATCGGTCGGCTCGATGGCCGCGCTGCCGTCCCCAGTGTCCCACGGGTACTTACGCATCTGGCTCCCGTCGCTACAATCCCCCGTCACCGTCTCGCATCCACCGCGGGCTGCCTTCTCCCACTCGGCCTCAGTGCAGAGGCGCTGTGCCCCCGCCGCCTTCCCCGACCAAGCGCAGTACGCGCTCGCCTGGTCCCAGTTCACGTAGTTGATCGGGTGGCCCTGCTTACCCGCAGGATCGTACGTCCCATACGTCCCCCCCGTCGTCGACGGCACCGTACAAGCCCCGTTCGTCACGCACGACTTGTACTCCGCAGCCGTCACCTCCGTCCGGTCGATCGCGTACTCCGACAGCGTCACCAGATGCTGAGACGACTCGTCGCCGCCGCAGTTGCCGTCCAACACGCTGTTGCAACCCATCCAGAAGTCACCCGCAGGCACCCACACCTCACCCGTCGTGTCGTTCGCACACACCGTCCCCGTGCAGCTGAAGCCTGCAGGGGCCTGCGGTCCCGGCGGAGTCTCGCAGTCCGTGCCCGTGTAACCGTCGATGCAGCTGCACGTGTAGCTGTCCACACCGTCTGTACACGTCCCGCCGTTGAGACACGGGTTCGGGTCGCAGTCGTCGATGTTCGCGCAGTCAGGCGCGGCGTAGCCGGTACCGCAGACCGCGCACAACGAGTCGGCGGCGGTCGTGCAGGTCAGCCCGCTCACGCAGTTGGCGATGGGCGTGCAGGCGGCGCAGGTGGCACCATCGTCGAACGTCCCGTCCGGGCACGTGCAGGTGTAGCTCGCCACGCCGTCGGTGCAGGTGCCCGGGGCACAAGGGTCGCCTACGCAGTCGTCATCGTTGGTCTCGCACGCCGTGCCGCTGAAGCCCGTCGGGCAAACGCAGGCGCCGGAGACGCACTGACCGCCGTTCTCGCAGGCGACGGCGCAGAACGGACCCGCCGTCAGGTTCGGACCGTAGCCGTACGCGAACCCGCGCCCGGCGCCGCCCGTCGTCGTGTAGTCCGCACGCACCATCGCGGTGTCGTCGCCGAAGGTCAGGGGCTCGGCGCCGCAGGTGGCGAGGTCCACGTCCCACTGGATGTAGGGGTAGACCGCGCCGGCGGCGATGTTGCCGAGCGCCACGATGCTCGTCCCGTTGGCGTCATCCGCCGTCCCCTGGGTTCGGAGCCAGCAGTCGGTGATGTCGGCGCCGGTCTCGGCACGCATCACGCCCAGCGCCAGGTTCCAGTAGACCTTCTGCGCGTCGATACCGCCCGACTGAAGCTGCTCGAGGCCACGGAAGATGGCCAGCTGGTACAGGTAGGCGTCCGCGTCGACGCCGTTGGACTCGGTCACGACGCCGGTGCAGGTCGACATCCCGTCGGCACCGGCCGTGCACTGGTTTCCTGCCGGGCCCGAGGGGTTCAGCGTGATGTCCGCGGCGAAGGTCTCCGCCGTCGGGCTCGTGCAGTCGAGCTGCAGCGCGTCGAGGTAGAGCTCCGTCTCCACCCCGGCCGTCGCCCCGGCCGTGCAGGCGAAGCCCAGGACCATCGTGCTCGAGCGGACGCCCGCCGCATCGAAGAGGAGATCGATGTCTTCCGTGCCGTCGGCGGCGCAGCCGTTGGCGTCGGTGTCGGCGCAGCAGTCGAACTTCGCAGAGCAGAAGATGTTGTTGAAGTTCACCGCGATGTCGAAGAACCCCTGCTGCGCAGGCCGCATCAGCGCAACGTCGAACTGCACGAAGACGTCAGCGTTCTCCTGGCACGTCGCCACCTGGGTCAGCGCACCGGCCGTCGTCGGGTTCTGGAACTCCACGTCCGGCGTCGTCGCGCCTCCGACCGCCCCCGACGCGAACGTCCCGAGGGTCGCGACCGGGCTCGAGTAGACCCCGACCACCCAGACCTTGACGGTGTTCTCGTTCACCCCCGGGTCCGCGTCACAAGGCCCCACGTAGCTCGCCGAGCCCGTGCTGTCGCCGTACCCCGTCGAGCTGAGGCGCTTCTGCCACACCACCTGGGCCGGATCGGCGCCGTTGACGACCTCCACGTCCCACACCACGTCGCCGACCCCTTGCAGGTTCAACGCCGCCATATTGATCGACACGCTCGGGCCCTCGACGGCTTCCGGCGACACGCCGCTCCCACAGCCACCCAGCCACAGCGCGGCCCCGACCAGGGCCACCATCGCTCGTCTCGTCGTCATCGTGTACCTCTCTCGCCGATGGTCCGGCGGTTCGATTGAGCTCGTCTCGTGGGGTTGCGTGCGTTGCGAGAGCCCGGACGGGCGCGTATCAACGTAGCCTGCCCCATCGGTCGACGGTCAACCGCGCGGTCGCAGCATCGACCCGCGACCCACCGGATTTCAACGCGTTACGGCCTCAGTTGTCGCGTCCCTGGCCGCCGGGAAACGACGGGCCACACCAGGGGGCTCCCCGATCGCGACCGAGCACCATCCGTAATCACCTGAAATCACCAGATCTGCCACCGCAGCGATGGCTCGCAGGATAGGATCTGCCTGTTCAACCCCTCGAAATTGACATGTCACTACCGAATCCACAGGTTATGACATTCGACTCGCGCCGACTCACAGGTTCCTACCCGACGGCTCACCAACCCGAGCAGCGCCCACCCAGCATCGCCATATCGCCTACCACGCCGGATTCAAGAGAGAGCCTCGCCGAGCTCGCCCGTGCGGGTGGGTCCGGTGCTCGGCGAGGCTCGATGACCGCGCGTCAAAGGGGCGACGACGCCCGGTGTCTCCACCGGCCCTGTGGGTCGTAGCCGCGCGGTCTCCCCCGCTCGGCGCGCCTCTCGCGGTGCGGCCGAGTGGGGTTGCGGTTGCCGATGTCGAGACAGAGGAGCTACCCGTCCCAGTCGCGGGGCCTCCGCCGAGGACGAGAGCGACGGGCGCACCTCGCATCGGCGCCGGACCAGCCCACACCGCTCCTCGTCACGACGACCTGGACCCGCGCGCTGCGCGCCAGAGGACAGCGACCTCGCGGCCAAATGCCCAGGGCAACAATGGAGTGGGGCTCAGGGCAACGACCCGCAACACCGGAAGCCGAGGGCGAAGCCCGCGGTGTTCGGCGTCAAGTGGCCGCGCGTCGACGCCCGTACACTGGCGGCTACGTTGAAGAAGGAGCCCCCACGCACGACGCGAAGCAAGCCGGATGCGGGGCCCGTGGGGTCCGTCATCGCCCCCCCTGCGTAAGGGCTCTCGTACCAGTCGCTCACCCATTCCCACACGTTGCCAGCCATGTCGTACACGCCGTAGGGCGACGCGCCCGCCGGGTAGCTCCCGACCGCGGAGGTGTCTGTCGCGACGGAACACCCGTTCCACCTCGCATAGGTGCAGTCCGTCGGCTCGATCGCGGGGCTCCCATCACCCATGTCCCACGGGTATTTCCGCATTTGGTTCCCATTGCTGCAGTCGCCCGTGACCGTGTCGCAGCCGCCCCGCGCAGCCTTCTCCCACTCCGCTTCCGTGCAGAGACGCTGCACGCCGGTCCCCGGTTTGTTCCAAGCGCAGTACGCGCTCGCCTGGTTCCAGTCCACGTAGTTGATCGGATGGTCCTGCTTCCCCGCAGGATCATACGTCCCCCAGGTTCCACCGGTCGTCGACGGCACCGTACAGGCGCCCGCAACCACGCACGCCTTGTACTCCGACGCCGTCACCTCACCACGGTCAATGACGTACTCCGACAGCATCACCACGTGCTGCGCGCTCTCGTCCCCGACGCAGTTGGCGTCCAGCACGCTGTTGCAGCCCATCCAGAAGTCACCCGCGGGCACCCACACCTCCCCCGTCGTGTCGTTGGCACAGACAGCTCCGGTACAGCTGAACCCTGAGGGCGGAGGCACGATCTCGCAGTCGTCGCCGGTATAGCCGTCGATGCAGCTGCAAGTGTACGACACGCCACTCGGTGAGCACGTCCCACCGTTCAGGCAAGGTTCGGGGTCGCACGGGTCGTCGATGCACGCGCTATCCGAGCAGGTCTGACCCGCGCCACAGTCCGCATCGACGGCGCAGAACTCCGACCTGCAGCACCGGAAGCCTATTACGTAATATGCGTTCTCGGGCGGGGCGGAGTAGCGCTTCGATGCCCGTACGTCGGCGGCGACATCGGAGAAGCCGCCGCCACGGTAGACGCGATTCGAGCTGGACACAGAGCCCGAGGGGTTCGTCACCGCCTCACCTCCATAGGAGCTCGCGTACCCGTCATTCACCCATTCCCACACATTGCCGGCCATATCGTACGCGCCGTATGGCGAAGCGCCGATGGGTCGGCTCCCAACCGCCGCCGTATACGTCGTCGGCTCGCAGTAGCCGGCATTGTCCATGTTCGCCAGGGAGCACGTCGGAGGCACAGTGGCGCTCCCGTCCCCTGCGTCCCAGGGGTACTTGCGCATCTGGCTACCGTCGCTGCAGTCGCCCGTGACGGTGTCGCAGCCACCGCGCGCCGCTCTCTCCCACTCGGCCTCGGTGCAGAGGCGCTGGGCACCGGCTGCCTTGCCAGCCCACGCGCAGTACGAGCTAGCTTGGTTCCAGTTCACGTAGTTGATCGGGTGATCCTGCTTTGACACAGCGGGTTCGTACGTCCCGTACGTCCCGCCCGTCGTCGACGGCACGGTACATGCCCCGTCGGTCACGCATGCCGTGTACGCCGACGCCGTCACCTCGCCACGGTCAATTGCGTACGCGGACAACGTCACGAGGTGCTGCCAGAACTCGTTTCCGCTACAGTTAGCGTCCGTGCCATTGGGTGTGGCGTTGCATCCCATCCAGAAGTCGCCTGCCGGCACGTAGACTTCGCCCGTCGTGTTGTTCGCGCAGACCGTTCCGGTGCAGGAGAACGCCGCGGGCATCGGTGCAACCTCGCAGTCTGTCCCGATGTATCCGTTCACGCAGCTGCAGGCGTAGCTGTCCACCCCGTCGATGCACGTGCCGCCATTGAGGCACGGGCTAGGGCTGCAGTCGTCGATGTCCGTGCAACCAGGCTCGGCGTAACCTGGGGCGCAGCTGCTGCATTGCGAGTCGCTCGCGTTCGTGCACGTCAGCCCGCTCGTGCAGTTGCCGATGGCCGTACACGCCGGGCAGGTCACGCCGTCGCCGTAGTACCCCGCGACACACGTGCAACTGAAGCTCCCCACCGAGTTCGCGCAGGTCGCGTTCGCGTCGCAGTCGTCGGTTCCCAGCGCGCACTCGTCCACGTCGGCGCAGTCCGCGCCGGCCGACGCCTGGCCGTAGCCCGTCGCGCACGCCGAGCAGACGCTGTCGGCCGCGGTCGTGCAGCTGAGCGTCCCAGCGCAGTTGGCAACCGCCGCGCAGACCGTGCACGTCACACCGTCGCCCCACTGACCGGCCGGGCAGGCGCCGCAGGTGAAGCCCGTTCCGGGCGCTGCCACGTCCGTGCAGCTCACGCCGACGGCGCACGCGGTTCCCGCGCAGCCGTCGATGTCCGAGCAGGCCGTCCCGTCACCCTCGTAGCCGCTGTTGCATGCGCAGGTGAAGCCGCCCGACGTGTTCGTGCACGTCGCGTTTGCGTCGCAGTTGTCGGTCCCGAGGCCGCATTCGTCGACGTCAGTGCAGTCGTCGCCGGCCGACACCTGGCTGTATCCCGCCGCACACGCCGAGCAGACGCTGTCGTCCGCCGTCGTGCAGCTCAGCGAGCCCGCGCAAACTGCGACCGCCGTGCAGCCCGTGCACGTCTCGCCGTCGCCCCACTGACCGGTCGGGCAGGCGCCGCAGGTGAAGCCCGTTCCCGGCGCCGGCACGTCCGTGCAGCTCACGCCGGCCGCGCACGGATTCCCAGCACAGCCATCGATATCCGTGCACGGTTGGCCCGGTGCGGTCTGTGCACGTCCGGCGGGGCACGACGCACACACCGCGTCGTCCGCGGTGGTGCACGTCACAGTGGTTGAGCAGTTCCCCACCTCGGGGCACCATGCGCACTGCGTGTCCGCCGTCGCAATACAAGCCGCCGTCTGGTAGTGCTCGGCGTCACACGTCGAGCAGCTCGCACAGACCTCGCTCCCGTCATCGTAGGTCCCGGCGCCACATGGCACGCACGCCGCCTCGCCAGCGCTCGGCTGCACCTCGCCCGCCGGGCAGGCGTCGCAGGTGACTCCGTTGCCTGCGAAGCCCGCGTTGCAGGCACAGCTGAAGCTCCCGGCGGTGTTGGCGCAGGTCCCATTCATGTCGCAGTTGTCGCTGCCTACGGTGCACTCGTCGATGTCGGTCGCGCATGACGCGCCCTCATACCCCGTGCCTGCGCAGTCGCAGGTGTCCGGTGCGGCGCACAGTCCACCGTTGTCGCACGGCGTCGTACACGCGGGCGTCGCGCAGGTGTCTCCGGTGTAGCCGGTGCCCGTGCAGTCGCAGGTGTCTACGCCCGAGCAGCTCCCGTGCGCGCAGCTGGGGTTGCAGCTGAACCCCGCCTTCTTCAGCACGATGCCCGTCGCGGGCTCGAAGCGGTTGTCGAGGTAGATGACGTCGGTCGCCCACGAGAAGGCGTTCGGCGCCGCGAGGTAGCCGAGGTAGTTCGTGGCGACCCCGCTGCCGTCAACATTGACCTGGTGCTGGGAGCAGCTCCGGCCGGGGGTCTCTCCCCCGTGGGACAGCTCCACGGACCAATCGATCACCGGGTAGACCGCGCCCTCGGGTAGCGGGAATCCCTCCGGCTCCTGCGGGAACGCGTTCTTGGAGGCCGTCGCGCGACCGATGAGCGTACACTTCCCCAGCGTCTCGAAGGCCGCTTCGTTCAGCCCGAAGCTGATGTTCCAATAGGCCTTGTGGGCCAGCGCCTCGACGCCGCGATACACGCTCGCGGCGAACAGATAGCCTCCGGGGTTCGCGCTGGGCGCATGCCCGAAGTCGACCGTGCCCTGACCGTTGGCGTCTACCTTCACCTCCAACGGCGCATGCCCGTCACACAGGATGTACGGGTCGTCCATGTAGAGGTAGGTCGAGCCGGTGGGTGACGCCGTGCAGGCGAAGCCGAAGACGGCCGTCATGTCGCGCGCCCCGGTCGCGTCGTGGAGCAGGTCCAGGTCACCGCCCTGGTCGTTCTCACAGTCGAGCTTCGCGGAGCAGAAGATATCTTCGAAGGACACGGCGACATCGAAGAAACCTTGCTCCGCGGGTCGCGCCAGCGACACGTCGAACCGCACCTTGGCATCGCTGTTCGGCGAGCACGTCACCGTCTTCTCGAGCGGGTCCCCGGGCAAGGTCGGGTTGTCGAACGCGATGGCGTCGCCCGTTGCGCCACCCGCCGCGCCCCCGGCGAACGTGCCCACGGCCGACACTGGTGCCGAGTACACCCCGACCACCCACACTTTGACGGTGTTCTCGCTCGCCGCCGGGTCCGCGTCGCAGGGCCCAACGTAGCTCGCCGACCCGGCACCATCGCCGTAGCCCGACGACGCCAGGCGCTTCTGCCACACCACTTGGGCCGGGGCGGCGCCGTTGACGACCTCGACGTCCCACACCACGTCGCCGACCCCATGGAGGTTCAACGCCGCCACGTCGATCGACACGCTCGGGCCCTCGGGGGGGGCCGGCGTTGCGCCGCTTCCGCAGGCGCCCAGCCACATGGCCGCGCCCGCCAGCGCAGTCACCGTTCGTCTCATCGTCATCGTGTACCTCTCTCGCCGATGGCGCGGCGGTCTTCGGTTGGGCTCGTCTTCTGGGGTTCGTGCGTTGCGAGAGCCCGGACGGGCACGTATCGAAGTAGCCAGACCGAGCCGGAGGCGGTCAACCACGCGGTCGCAGCACAGACCCGCGCCGACCGGATCTCGGTGCGTTACGGCGCGCGGCCACGCACACGACAATGCGACCCACCGAGAAGGGAGCTAGCACCCGCCCCCGGGCGCCATCGCAACTTGCTGTTAGTAAATGGACCTGGCCGGCGTTGGCCGCGGCCGTGTTAGGATCTGCCAATTCGCCCGGTCGCCAATCGGCATATTCTGGCACACTCACAGAATCATACATCCCGGCCCCGCGGTCTCACAGGTTCTTTCGCCGATGCCTCGTCGACGCGCCGAGGACCGAGCGACGGCGCCCGTAGCGGTTCAGGCAGCGCAGAAAGGGCCGGTTGTCCACGCGGCCGGTGACGAGGTTGCAGATGCCAGCGGGGCGGAGCGTGGTCTCGAGTCCTGTCCCAAGGTCTGCGCCTCCGGCGCCACCGACGTCCACCAATACGCCGTCGTCTTCGATGGCGAGCGCGCCTGGCTCCGCACCGTGTGACGCCGCGGCGCTCGCGACCGAGTCCGCGCCGGATTCAAGAGAGAGCCTCGCCGAGCCCGCCCGTGCGGGTGGGTCCGGTGCTCGGCGAGGCTCGATGACCGCGCGCAGAGGGGGGGGACGACGTCCGGTGTCTCCACCGGCCGTGTGGGTCGTAGCCGCGCGGTCTCCCCCGCTCGGCGCGCCTCTGGCGGTGCGGCCGAGTGGGGTTGCGGTTGCCGATGCAAGGAAAGCGAGGCCGCGCGCTCTGGCAGGTGAGCGGAAGCCTTCCAGCCTCACAGCGCCGGACCGGACCGCACCGCTGCCCATCCTGCCCACCTCGACAAGCGCGCTACGCGCCAGGGGACAGCGGCCTCGCGGCATGTCCAGGACGACAGGAGAACAGTGGCTCAGGGCAACGACCTGCAACAGCGGAAGCCGAGGCGGTAGGACCCACTGGCCGGCAGGGCGTAGCTGCGCCTCGACGCCCGCACGTTCGCGGCTCCACCGTCGAAGGTGCCGCCACGTAGGACGCGATACGAGCCGGATACAGGGCCCATGGGGTCAGTCACGGCACCCGCCGCATACGAGCCCGTATACCGGTCGCTCACCCACTCCCACACGTTCCCCGCCATGTCATACGCGCCATACGGCGACGTGCCAGCGAGTCGGCTGCCGACCGCAGACGTGTAGTCCGTCGGCTCGCAGTAGCTGCCGTCGTAGAAATTCGCGAGCGTGCAGTCTGGCTCCACCGCAGCGCTGCCATCCCCCGAGTCCCACGGGTACTTACGCATCTGGCTCCCATCGCTGCAGTCCCCAGTCACCGTGTCACACCCGCCGCGGGCCGCCTTCTCCCACTCCGCCTCGGTACACAGGCGCTGGACGCCAATGCCTGGCTTGTTCCACGCACAGTATGCGCTCGCCTGGTTCCAGTTCACGTAGTTGATTGGGTGGTCCTGCTTACCCGCCGGATCGTAGGTTCCGTAGGTCCCGTCTGTCGTTGAAGGTAGCGCGCAGGCCCCTGCCGAGACGCACGCCTTGTACTCGGCCGCGCTCACCTCGGTCGAGTCGATGGCATACTCAGACAGCGTCACGAGGTGCTGAGATGACTCGTCTGCGCTGCAGTTTCCGTCCAGCACGCTGTTGCACCCCATCCAGAAGTCACCCGCAGGCACCCACACCTCACCCGTCGTGTCGTTCGCGCAAACGATTCCCGTGCAGCTGAAGCCAGCAGGGGCCTGCGGCCCAGGTGGGGTCTCGCAGTTCGTACCCGTGTACCCGTCGATACAGCTACAGGCGTAGTCGTCGACGCCGTCGGTACAGGTGCCGCCGTTGAGGCACGGGTTCGGGTCGCAGTCGTCGATGTTCGTCTCGCAGGCGGTACCGCTGAAGCCCGTCGGGCAGACGCAGGCGCCGGAGACGCACTGCCCGCCGTTCTCGCACGCGGGACAGAAGGGCCCTGCGGCGAAGTTCGGGCCGTAGCCGTAGGCGAAGCTTCGCGCGGCGCCACCGGTGGTGGTGTAGTCCGCCCGCACCATCGCCGACGCGTCGCCGAAGGTGAGGGCCTCGGCGCCGCAGGTGGCGAGGTTCACGTCCCACTGGATGTAGGGGTAGACCGCGCCGGCGGCGATGTTGCCGAGGGCCACGATGCTCGTGCCGTTGGCGTCGTCGGCCGTACCCTGGGTCCGAAGCCAGCAGTCGGTGATGTCGGCGCCGGTCTCGGCGCGCTTCACGCCGAGCGCGAGGTTCCAGTACACCTTCTGGGCGTCGACGCCGCCGCTCTGGAGCTGCTCGAGGCCACGGAAGACCGCCAGCTGGTACAGGTAGGTGTCGGCGTCGACGCCGTTGGACTCGGTCACGACGCCGGTGCAGGTCGACATGCCGTCCGCTCCGGCGGTGCACTGGTTACCCGCCGGACCCGAGGGGTTCAGCGTGATGTCAGCTGCAAAGGTCTCGGCGGTCGGGCTCGTACAGTCGAGCTGCAGCGCGTCGAGGTAGAGCTCGGTCTCGACGCCGGCCGTCGCCCCGGCCGTGCAGGCGAAACCGAGGACCATCGTGCTCGAGCGGGCGCCCCCCGCGTCGAACAGGAGATCGATGTCCTCGGTGCCGTCCGTCGCGCAGCCGTTCGCGTCCGTGTCGGCGCAACAGTCGAACTTCGCGGAGCAGAAGATGTTGTTGAAGTTCACCGCGATGTCGAAGAACCCCTGCTGCGCGGGCCGCATCAACGCCACGTCGAACTGGACGAAGACGTCCGCGTTCTCCTGACACGTGGCCACCTGGGTCAGCGCACCGGCCGTCGTCGGGTTCTGGAACTCGACGTCCGGCGTCGTCGCGCCTCCGACCGCCCCCGACGCGAATGTCCCCAGGGTCGCGACAGGACTCGAGTACACCCCGACCACCCAGACCTTGACGGTGTTCTCGTTCACCCCCGGGTCCGCGTCGCAAGGCCCCACGTAGCTCGCCGAGCCCGCGCTGTCGCCGTACCCCGTCGAGCTCAGCCGCTTCTGCCACACCACCTGGGCCGGGTCGGCGCCGTTGACCACCTCCACGTCCCACACCACGTCGCCGACCCCCTGCAGGTTCAACGCAGCCATGTTGATCGATACGCTCGGGCCCTCGACGGAATCCGGCGACGCGCCGCTCCCACAGCCACCCAGCCACATCACCGCGCCGACCAGCGCGGCCATCGTTCGTCTCGTCATCCGTTTCATCGCGTTTGTCCTCAACTTCGCAGCAAGCTCGATTCGGTCGTCTGAAGGGCTGAATAGCGAGAGTCATCGAGTCTCACCGCAGGAGCTTCCTGGCCCCACCGCTCGGATCTCGGTCTCGCCGGCGTGCGGTAGCCGAGACCGGCGTCCACGCGGGTCTCGACCGAGCTCTCATTGTCGCGCCGAGGCTCACTAGATCGACCTACAACACCGGAAGCCGACGATGTTGTAGGCGCTTCCGGGCGTGTTGAAGTTCCGCTCCGAAGCCCTCATGTTGACGGTTCCGTGGTCATAGCCGCCGCCGCGTTTGACACGGCTCGAGCCGGACACGGGGCCTTGGGGGTCTGTGACGGGTCCTGCGGTATACGAGTTGCCGAACCAGTCGTTCACCCACTCCCACACGTTCCCCGCCAGGTCGTACGCACCGTAGGGGGACATCCCGGATGGGTAGCTCCCGACCTCCGTCGTCGAACCGACGCATCCGGTGAAATTCGCGAGGTTGTCCCCACATGTCGGTTCTTGCGCGGTGCTTCCATCGCCAGCGTCCCACGGGTACTTTCGCATCTGGCTGCCGTCGCTGCAGTCCCCAGTGACAGTGTCGCACCCGCCACGAGCCGCCATCTCCCATTCCGCCTCAGTACACAATCGCTGGACACCATTCCCCGGCTTGTTCCACGCGCAGTACGCGTTCGCCTGGTTCCAGTCCACGAAGTTGATAGGATGTTGTTCCTTGCCAGCGACGTTCCATGTTTGATTGCCACCGCCCCCAGGAACCGTACAGGCCGAAGCTGACACACAGGCTGCATACTCCGACGCCGTCACCTCTTCGCGGTCAATCGCGTATTGCGAAAGCGTTACCAGGTGTTGCGGTAACTCGTCCGCGCCGCAGCCGCCGTCCAGAACATTGTTGCACCCCATCCAGAAGTCACCGGCAGGAATCCACACCTCGCCCGTGGCGTCGTTCGCGCACACGGTCCCGTTGCATACGAAGCCCGATGGCGCTTGCGGGCCCAGGGGCGTCTCGCAATCATCGCCGGCGTATCCTTCGGGGCAGCTGCAAGTGTAGGCGTCGACACCGTCGGTGCAGGTGCCGCCGTTGAGGCAGGGGTTCGGGTCGCAGTCGTCGATGTTGGTCGCACAGCCGGGACCGTCGAACCCGGCGGCGCAGACGCACGAGCCGTCGACGCACTGACCACCGTTCTCGCAGGTGACGGGGCAGAGGGCACCGGCTGGACGGTTCTGACCAAAACCGTAGGCGAAAGCAGTGTCACCGTCGTCCGTGGCGGTGTAGTCGGGGCGCACCATGGCGTTCGGGTCGTCGAACGTGAGCTGCTCGGCTGCGCAGGTGGCGAGATCCACGTCCCACTGGATGAACGGGTAGACCACGCCGGCCGCGACGGTACCGTTAACGACGGTCGCCGAGCCATTGGCGTCGTCGGCCGTACCCTTGGTCCGGAGCCAGCAGTCGGTGATGTCGGCGCCGGTCTCGGCCCGCTTCACGCCCAGCGCGAGGTTCCAGTACACCTTCTGGGCGTCGACCCCGCCGCTCTGGAGCTGCTCGAGGCCACGGAAGATGGCCAGCTGGTACAGGTAGGCGTCGGCGTCGACGCCGTTGGACTCGGTCACGACGCCGGTGCAGGTCGACATGCCGTCCGCGCCGGCGGTGCACTGGTTACCCGCCGGGCCCGAGGGGTTCAGCGTGATGTCAGCGGCGAAGGTCTCGGCGGTGGGGCTCGTGCAGTCGAGCTGCAGCGCGTCGAGGTAGAGCTCGGTCTCGACGCCGGCCGTAGCGCCGGCGGTGCAGGCGAAGCCCAGGACCATCGTGCTCGAGCGGGCGCCCGCCGCATCGAAGAGGAGCTCGATGTCTTCCGTGCCGTCCGTCGCGCAGCCGTTGGCGTCCGTGTCGGCGCAGCAGTCGAACTTCGCCGAGCAGAAGATGTTGTTGAAGTTCACCGCGATGTCGAAGAAACCCTGCTGCGCGGGTCGCATCAGCGCCACGTCGAACTGGACGAAGACGTCCGCGTTCTCCTGGCACGTCGCGACCTGGGTCAGCGCACCGGCCGTCGTCGGGTTCTGGAACTCCACGTCCGGCGTCGTCGCGCCTCCGACCGCTCCCGATGAGAACGTCCCCAGCGTCGCGACCGGGCTCGAGTAGACCCCGACCACCCAGACCTTGACGGTGTTCTCGTTCACCCCCGGGTCCGCGTCACAAGGCCCCACGTAGCTCGCCGAGCCGGCGCTGTCGCCGTACCCCGTCGAGCTCAGCCGCTTCTGCCACACGACCTGGGCCGGGTCCGCCCCGTTGACCACCTCCACGTCCCACACCACGTCGCCGACCCCTTGCAGGTTCAACGCAGCCATATTGATCGACACGCTCGGGCCCTCGACGGAGTCCGGCGACGCGCCGTTCCCACAGCCACCCAGCCACACCATCGCGCCGACCAGCGCGGCCATACTTCGTCTCGTCATCATCGTGTACCTCTCTCGCCGACGGTCCGGCGGGCTTCGGTTGAGCTCGTCTCGTGGGGTTGGGTGCGTTGCGAGAGCCCGGACGGGCTCGTACCAACGTAGCCTAACCCCTCGGTCGGCGGTCAACCGCGCGGTCGCAGCATCGACGTCTGACCCACCGGATTTCAACGCGTTACGGCCTCCGTTGTCGCGTCCCTGACCACCGGGAAACGACGGGCCACGCCAGCGGGCTCCCCGAACGCGACCGAGCGCCACCTGTAACCAAATGAAATCATGCAGGCTTCTGCCGCAACAATGGCTCGCAGGATAGGATCTGCCTGTTCAACCCCTCGAAATTGGCATGTCACTGCCAAGCCCACAGGTTCTGACATTCGACTCGCGCCGACTCCCAGGTTCTTACGCGACGGCTCGCCAACCTCGAGCGGCGACCACGCCACGGGGGGACTATACTTCGGGCCATGAAGGTCCTCGGTCCACTCCCACAGCGCCTCCCCCTCGGCATCAGCGACTACGCGCGGCTCCGCAGCGAGGGCTACACCTTCGTGGACAAGACCGCCTTCGTCGCCTAGGTCCTCGATGGCGGCGCGGCCGTCACCCTCTTCCCGCCACCACGGCGCTTCGGCAAGACCATCAACATGTCGATGCTGGCCGCCTTCCTCGAGCGCGGCGGCGAGGATCGGACCGAGCTCTTCGCCGACACCCACGTCTGGTCCCTCGACGGCGGCCGACTGCGCGCGCACTTCCAGCGGTATCCGATCATCTCCCTGACGTTCAAGGACATCAAGCGCACGACCTGGGCCGACTCCTGGGCCCTGGTCAGGCGGAGCGTCCAAGATGAGGTAGCGCGCCTGTGGACCGCACACGACCTGGCGCACGACGCAGATCCGCGGCGCCTCCACCGCTACGCGCAGATGGTCGCGCCGGACGCGACGCCGACCGACCTCGCGACGATGCTCCCCGAGCTCTCGGGCTGGCTCGTCCAGCGGACCGGCGAACGTGCGGTGGTGCTCATCGACGAGTACGACGCGCCGCTCCACGCCGCCTGGGAGCACGGCTACTGGGACGCGGCCATCGCCTTTTTTCGCACGTTCCTCGCCAGCGGCTTGAAGGACGAGGCCAACGTCTTCCGCGGCGTCCTGACCGGCATCCTGAAGGTCGCCAGGGCGAACATCTTCAGCGGCCTCAACAACGTCGACACGTCATCGCTCTTCGAGCCGCGCCACGCCGCCCACTTCGGCTTCACCGCCGACGAGGTCGCGGCCCTCGCCGAGCGCGGCGGCCAGGCTGACGCCGTAGACGGCATGCGCGAGTGGTACGCCGGCTACCCCTTCGGCGGGACGCGGCCGGTGACCATCTACACCCCCTGGTCCCTCCTCCAGTATCTGGACAAGCCCACGAACGGCTTCCAGTCACCACGCTCTACCGCCGCGTGCCCCGGCTCCTCGACGAGATCGCGCTCGCCCGTCTCGACGGCAGTTGGCCGAAGCTCCTGCAGCAGTTCGCTCGCACCGACGTGCTGGTCCTCGACGATTGGCGCCTCGCCCCCCTCACCTCCCAGAAACGGCACGACCTCCTCGAGGTGCTCGAAGACCGCGAAGGACTGCGCGCCACCGTCGTCACGAGTCAGCTACCCACCGATGGGTGGCACGCCTACATCGGCGACCCCACCGTCGCTGACGCGATTCTCGACCGGCTCGTCCACAACGCATACAAGGTCAAGCTCACCGGCCCCTCTCGGAGGAAGGGCCACACGCCCGCCAACCAGGACTGAAAACCAAACACGTCGAGCGTCGCTTCGCTCCGATCACGATGCCGCGGTTCAGGTGGTCACGATGGGGCGATCGAGGTGTCCACGATGAGCGGTACACGCATGCCCCGCCCGCCACGCCGGGCCGGGCGCTCGCGCCCAGCCCCGAGGTGCCGCCCGGTCAGCACATTTCGATTCGCGTCGAGTCCAGGTCCTCACGCGACGACTCGCCCCCCCGGGGCGCGGCCCCCCGTGAGCTGGCAAGGCGAGACCCGTCGAGGTCCTCTCACGTTCACTCGAAGAGGACGGCGGTCGCGTGCGCCGTTCGTAGAAGGTGCCGTCGCCGAGCTGACCGTAGGTATTGCTCCGCTAGCAGAAGACCGCGCCGTCCCGGAGAGCGCAGCTGTGATACTGCCCGGCGGTGAGCTGCGACGCGCCGCCGAACACGAGCACTGGAATCGAGCGGCTCGTGGGGGCCCACACCGGGCACACCGTCGAGCAGCGGCGGTACGGCGGTCGACCGGCTGTCGGTGGTGCCGTCGCCGAGCTGACCGTGGCCGTTGAAGCCCCAACAGACGACGTCGCCGCCGGACCGGGCGCAGCTGTGCCAGCCTCCGGCCGTGACCTCGTCAGCGGTCCCACCGCCTCGTTCTCCAGGCCCATGACGGGGACCGCGAAGGAGGTCGAATACTCGCCGCCGTAGCCGAGCGCGCCCACACCGTTGCGGCCCCAGCACCAGACCGCCGAGTCGCCGCTGCGCGCACACTTGTGGTCCTGGGTCGACGAGATGCTCGTGACGGCCGTAAGGGGCCCGAAGTCGCGAACGTCTCGGCCGACAGGCCCCCAGCGTGAGGCCGACTATGCCAGGGCCTGGACCTGGGCCTCGGCCATGACGTTGGTCGTCTGGGGCGTTGGGCGAGCCGCGGCCCCGCTGGAGAGGTAGCGGAGGTAGGGGCCAACGAGGGCGTCGCGGGCGGCCTTGTGCTCGTAGGAGTCGCCGGGGTAGGCGGTGTTCGACGCGAGCTGGGCGAACAGGGCGAACTGCCGATGAGCTTCGACCCGCATGGCGAACAGCTCGGAGCCGACCTTGCCGGCGTCGTCGGCCAGCAGCGCGTCCACGGCGTCGAGCGCCCGGCCGAGGGCCGCGGCCGCCGAGACCACCGCTTCGGCCGCCTGGGGGAGCGACGCTGCGGAGTCGGTGAGCACCGCGAGGGCGGCCTGGACCTCCGGTAGGGCGAGCCGCTTGGCAAAGGTCGGCCCGGAGGCCACCTCGTCGGCGTAGGACGCGGTGACCACGGCGAGCTTCTTGTCCGGGTAGAGGGTGGCCTGCACAGCGCGGCGGTGTCGCGCGTGGCCTGGCCGGGCGAGAAGGCGTGACTGCCCAGGAGCGAGTTGAGGAACCGATGTGCCCGGTCGAACTCGGCGTCGGCGGCCCGGGCGGACGCCCTGGCAGCCGAGAGCCCGCTCTCGCGGGTCTTCGGCGCGATGGCCTCATCGAGAGACGCCGCGACCGCGGTCAGGATGTCCTTCCACGGCGCGAGCACCGGGGACGAGAAGAGCGGGGGTGGCGCAGGGCGCCGTTCACGAGACACAGGAGCTGTTCTGCGGACGGGGTCTTCGTCTGCTGGGCCATGGGGTCCTCCTTGGCGAGTGCTGGACACCTCACCGTCGGACGGAGCATCGCCGTTGTCAACCCGGCGCGGTTACAGGCGATTCATGCGGCGGCACGGAGGCGTGACGGCGAGGCCTTCTGGAGTTCGGCGGCGAGGCAGGACGGGCCTCGACCCCGCGCCAACGTCTGGCTCTGGTCGGCGGTCGCCGATGCGTCCACGCCCTTCGCTACCCCATCACCTACCTCACGGTGTCGCCCGACAGCACCTGAAACCAAGCGTGCCGCCAGCTCCCGGGCCAGAGTTCTGACGCTTTGAAGCTCGGACCGTTGCATTCGTGCTCGCGCGGCTCCCCCCACGATGGACGTGATACGTTCCGTTCGCAGGCCCGAGGGGGTCGCTCTCTGGGGTTGAGGGATATGTTCCGTGACTGTACCAGTCGTTCACCCACTCCGCGACGCTGCCAGCCATGTCCTGAGCACCGTAGGGAGAGACGCCACTCGTGTGGCTCCCGACCGGCAAGGTGCTGGCAGGGCAGTAGTCGTAATGAGCCAGGCCGTCCCCGCATGAGGGTTCGATTGGAGCGCTGCCGTCGCCGGCGTCCCACGGGTACTTCCGCATCTGCGAACCGTCGCTGCAGTCCCCCGCGACGGTGTCGCACCCACCACGCGCGGCCTTCTCCCACTCGGCCTCGGTGCAGAGCCGTTGGACGCCAGCGGGCTTTCCGGACCATGCGCAGAACGTCGTTGCCTGGTTCCAGCTAACGTAATTGATCGGGTGGTCCTGTTTACCTCCGGCGATATCAAAGGTGCCGTAGATGCCGCCAGTAGTGGACGGCTGTGTACACACACCGGCATCAAAGCACGCTCGGTATGCAGCAGCAGTCACCTCGGTCGCGTCAATCGAATAGGCAGACAGTGTCACCAGATGCTGCGGCCGCTCGTCGTCAGTGCACTGCTGGTCGAGTACGCTGTTGCAGCCCATCCAGAAGTCGCCCGCGGGCACCCAGACCTCGTTCGTCGCAACGTTGATGCGGAAGCTCCCCGACCATGCGAAACCGTCAGGGAGCCCTGTATCCGCCGTCACGGTTCCATTGAAGGAGTAGGCGAACACAGGTCGGTCGCCGCCTGGGGCGGTGTACTCGGGGCGAACCATTGCGGCCGGATCACCCAAGGCGAGCTGTTCCGCGCCACAGGTCGCGAGGTCGACGTCCCAGTTGACGAAGGGGTAGACGGCTCCGGCTTCAACGGTGCCGTTGACAACGGTTGCGCTGCCGTCGACATCGTCAGCAGTGCCGTGGGTCCGGAGCATGCAATCGGTGATATCGAGGCCAGACTGGGCCCGTTTGACTCCCAGCGCGACGTTCCAGTAGATCTTCCGCGCGTCGATTCCGCCCGACTGGATCTGCTCGAAGCCTCGGAAGATCGCCACCTGATACAGGTAGGCGTCGGCGTCCACTCCGTTGGACTCGGTCACGACGCTGGTGCAGGTCGACATGCCGTCGGCGCCGGCGGTGCACTGGTTACCCGCCGGGCCCGAGGGGTTCAGCGTGATGTCCGCGGAGAAGGTCTCCGCCGTCGGGCTCGTGCAGTCGAGCTGCAGCGCGTCGAGGTAGAGTTCGGTCTCGACGCCGGCCGTCGCGCCGGCCGTGCAGGCGAAGCCCAGCACCATCGTGCTCGAGCGGGCGCCCGCGGCATCGAACAGGAGCTCGATGTCCTCGCTACCGTCCGTCGCGCAGCCGTTGGCGTCCGTATCCGCGCAGCAGTCGAACTTGGCCGAGCAGAAGATGTTGTTGAAGCTCACCGCGATGTCGAAGAACCCCTGCTGCGCGGGGCGCATCAACGCCACGTCGAACTGCACGAAGACGTCCGCGTTCTCCCGGCACATCGCCACCTGGGTCAGCGCACCGTCCGTCGTCGGGTTCTGGAACTCCACATTCGGCGTCGTCGCGCCGCCAAGGGCGCCCGAGGCGAACGTCCCCAGAGTCGCGACCTGGCTTGAGTAGACGCCGACCACCCAGACCTTGACGGTGTTCTCGTTCACCCCCGGGTCCGCGTCACAAGGCCCCACGTAGCTCGCCGAGCCGGCGCTGTCGCCGTACCCCGTCGAGCTCAGCCGCTTATGCCACACCACCTGGGCTGGGTCGGCGCCGTTAACGACCTCCACGTCCCACACCACGTCGCCGACCCCTCGCAGGTTCAACGCCGCCAATTCGATCGACACGTTGGGGCCTGACGCGAGATCCGGCGCAGAGCCATCCCCGCAGCCCCCCAGAGACAGCGCCCCCCCCACCAGAGCCGCTGTGATCGTTCGTCTCTTCGTCCGTCTCATCGGTACCTCGGTTGGGCTGTCGGCTCATCTCGGCCGGCTCGATGGAGCAGCCGTGGCGATGGTTGTGTGCACCAGGTCGACGTGCGCGGTTCTTCACGCGGATTTGCCGGCAGCACACTGCGCACCGCGGTAGTCCTGGACGGACAGATCACGGAAGGGACCTGCAACACCGGAAGCCCATGCCTTGGTTGCTGGGGTTGCTAGGCGGGAAATCATCGCGGTGCGACGCCCGCATGGAGGGGGGGCCGAAATCGAAGTGGCCGCCGCGTCTGACGCGCTGCGATCCGGATAGTGGTCCCATGGGATCTACTACCGCACCGGCTCCATATGAGACGGCGTACCAGTCACCGACCCACTCGTACGCATTTCCCGCCATGTCGTACGCGCCATACGGCGATGCCCCTGCTGGACTGCTTCCGACCGCAGCGGTCGCCCCCGAGCACCCGTGGAGGTTCGCATAGGTACAGTCCGGCTCGACAGGGGGACTTCCATCCCCAGCATCCCACGGATACTTCCGCATCTGGCTGCCGTCGCCGCAGTCCCCTGTCACCGTGTCGCAGCCGCCGCGGGCAGCCTTCTCCCACTCCGCCTCCGTACACAGCCGCTGCGCTCCTGCCGGCTTGCCCGACCACGCGCAATACGCGCTCGCCTGGTCCCAGTTCACATAGTTGATCGGATGGTCCTGCTTGTCCGGCGGGTCGTACGTCCCGAAGGTCCCACCGGTCGTCGACGGTAGCGAGCAGGACCCAGACGTGACGCAGGACTTGTAGCTCGCTGCCGTGACCTCCCAACGATCGATGACGTACTCCGATAGCGTCACGAGGTGCTGAAACGACTCGCTGTCCGAGCAGAAGGCGTCCAACACGCTGTTGCAGCCCATCCAGAAGTCACCCGCAGGCACCCACACCTCGCCCGTCGTGTCGTTCGCACAGACCGTCCCTGTGCAGCCGAAGCCAGCAGGGGCCTGCGGACCAGGCGGCGTCTCGCAGTCCGTACCCGTGTACCCGTCGATGCAGCTGCACGTGTAGCTGTCCACCCCGTCCGTACAGGTCCCGCCGTTGAGGCACGGGTTTCCGGCGCAGTGGTCGATGCTCGTCTCGCACGCCGTGCCGCTGAAGCCGGTCGGGCAGACGCAGGCGCCGGAGACGCACTGGCCACCGTTCTGGCAGGCGACGGCGCAGAAGGGGCCGGCGGTCATGTTCGGGCCGTAGCCATAGGCGAAGCCGCGGCCGGCGCCGCCGGTCGTCGTGTAGTCGGCGCGGACCATCGCGGTGTCGTCGCCGAAGGTCAGCGGCTCGGCGCCGCAGGTGGCGAAGTCCACGTCCCACTGGATGTAGGGGTAGACCGCGCCGGCGGCGATGTTGCCCAGCGCCACAATGCTCGTGCCGTTGGCGTCGTCGGCGGTGCCCTGGGTCCGGAGCCAGCAGTCGGTGATGTCGGCGCCGGTCTCGGCCCGCTTCACGCCCAGCGCCAGGTTCCAGTAGACCTTCTGCGCGTCGACCCCGCCCGACTGCAACTGCTCGAGGCCACGGAAGATGGCCAACTGATAGAGGTAGGTGTCCGCGTCCACGCCGTTCGACTCGGTCACTACGCCCGTGCAGGTCGACATCCCGTCAGCGCCGGCGGTGCACTGGTTACCCGCCGGGCCCGAGGGGTTCAGCGTGATGTCCGCGGCGAAGGTCTCCGACGTCGGGCTCGTGCAGTCGAGCTGCAGCGCGTCGAGGTACAGCTCGGTCTCGACCCCGGCCGTAGCCCCGGCCGTGCAGGCGAAGCCCAGGACCATCGTGCTCGAGCGAGCGCCCGACGCGTCGAACAGGAGCTCGATGTCCTCCGTGCCGTCGGTGGCGCACCCGTTCGCGTCTGTGTCGGCGCAGCAGTCGAACTTGGCCGAGCAGAAGATGTTGTTGAAGTTCACAGCAATGTCGAAGAACCCCTGCTGCGCCGGGCGCATCAGCGCCACGTCGAACTGCACGAAGACGTCCGCGTTCTCCTGGCACGTCGCTACCTGCGTCAGCGCACCGGCCGTCGTCGGGTTCTGGAACTCCACGTCCGACGGCGTCGCGCCGCCCAGGCCGCCCGAGGCGAAGGCCCCCAGCGTCGGCACCGGCGTCGAGTACACCCCGACCACCCAGACCTTGACCGTGTTCTCGTTCACCCCCGGGTCCGCGTCGCACGGACCCACGTAGCTCGCCGAGCCGGCGCTGTCGCCGTACCCCGTCGAGCTCAGCCGCTTCTGCCACACCACCTGGGCTGGGTCGGCGCCGTTGACGACCTCCACGTCCCACACCACGTCGCCGACCCCTTGCAGGTTCAACGCGGCTATGTCGATGGATAACTGCGCACCCGCGAGCGATTCCTGCGGTCCACTGCTGCTGCATCCCCAAACCCAGAGCAGGGCAGTCGCCAAGGGTAACGCGGTACGTTTGGTAGACATCGGGACCTCTCTTCGGGGCGGCGCTGTCCGTCAAGACACTGGAATCGGGATGAAATGCGCTACGGCAACGACCTACAGCATCGGAAGCCGAGGCTGTAGTACGAGGGCCCGGCAGTGAAGACGAAGCGCTTTGAGGTGCGCAGCCAGTACCCGACGGGGTTGTTGTAGAAGCCACCGCGAAGAACTCGATGTGTGCCTGACGCTGGACCCTGCGGGTCGACGGCGGGTGCAGCGGAGTAGGACGCGCCATACCAATCACTCACCCACTCCCAGACGTTGCCTGCCATGTCGTACGCACCGTACGGCGACGCCCCGCCGGGATAACTGCCCACCGGGGTGGTCGCCCCCACGCACAGGCCGAAGTTGGCGAGGTTGTTCTCGCACGTTGGCTCTACGGGCGCCCCCCCATCGCCAGCGTCCCACGGGTACTTGCGCATCTGCGAGCCGGTGCTGCAGTCCCCGGCTAGCGTGTCACAGCCTCCTCGAGCCGCTTTCTCCCACTCGGCCTCGGTGCATAGCCGTTGTGCACCAGCAGCCTTGCCCGACCAGGTGCAATAGGCTGCTGCTTGGCTCCAGGCGACGTAGTTGATGGGGTGGTCCTGCAGGTCTGGCTGTGTATAGGTCTCCTCGGACCCGCCAGCAGGTTCCGTACAAGCGCTCGCCAGGACGCAAGCCTTGTACTCAGCGGCCGTGACCTCCTCACGGTCGATCGCGTAGTCCGACAAGGTCACGAGGTGCTGGGCGCTCTCGTCGCTGTCGCATTCCGAGTCCAGCGCACTGTTGCATCCCATCCAGAAGTCACCTGCGGGAACCCACACCTCCGCGCTCACAGGGTTGACGCAGACCGTCCCGTTGCAGCTGAAGCCCTGGGGCGCCTGTGGACCGGGTGCAATCTCGCAGTTCGTCCCAGTGAATCCGTCGATACAGGAGCAGCTATAGCTGTCCGCGCCGTCGGTGCAGGTGCCGCCGTTGAGGCAGGGGTTCGGGTCGCAGTCGTCGATGTTGGTCGCACAGCCGGGACCATCGAACCCGGCGGCGCAGACGCACGAACCGTCGACGCACTGACCACCGTTCTCGCAGGTGACGGGGCAGAGGGCACCGGCTGGACGGTTCTGACCAAAACCGTAGGCGAAAGCCGTGTCACCGTCGTCCGTGCTGGTGTAGTCGGGGCGCACCATGGCGTTCGGGTCGTCGAACGTGAGCTGCTCGGCTGCACAGGTGGCGAGATCCACGTCCCACTGGATGAACGGGTAGACCACGCCGGCCGCGACGGTACCGTTGACGACGGTCGCCGAGCCATTGGCGTCGTCGGCCGTGCCCTTGGTCCGGAGCCAGCAGTCGGTGATGTCGGCGCCCGTCTCGGCCCGCTTCACGCCCAGCGCCAGGTTCCAGTAGACCTTCTGCGCGTCCACGCCGCCGCTCTGGAGCTGCTCGAGGCCACGGAACACCGCCAGCTGGTAGAGGTACGTGTCCGCGTCCACGCCGTTGGACTCGGTGACGACGCCCGTGCAGCTCGTCATGCCGTTCGAGCCCGCAGTGCACTGGTTACCAGCCGCTCCCGAGGGGTTCAGCGTGATGTCCGCGGCGAACGTCTCAGCTGTGGGCGTCGTGCAGTCGAGCTGCAGCGCGTCGAGGTAGAGCTCGGTCTCGACCCCGGCCGTCGCCCCCGCCGTACAGGCGAAGCCCAGGACCATCGTGCTCGAACGGGCGCCCGACGCATCGAAGAGGAGCTCGATGTCCTCGGTGCCGTCCGTCGCGCACCCGTTGGCGTCCGTGTCCGCACAGCAGTCGAACTTGGCCGAGCAGAAGATGTTGTTGAAGTTCACCGCGATGTCGAAGAAACCCTGCTGCGCGGGTCGCATCAGCGCCACGTCGAACTGGACGAAGACGTCTGCGTTCTCCTGGCACGTCGCCACCTGGGTCAACGCACCGGCCGTCGTCGGGTTCTGGAACTCCACGTCCGGCGTCGTCGCCGTCCCGACCGCCCCCGACGCGAACGTCCCCAGCGTCGCGACCGGGCTCGAGTAGACCCCGACCACCCAGACCTTGACGGTGTTCTCGTTCACCCCCGGGTCCGCGTCACACGGCCCCACGTAGCTCGCCGAGCCAGCGCCGTCGCCGTACCCAGTCGAGCTGAGCCGCTTCTGCCAGACGACCTCCGCCGGGTCGGCGCCGTTGACGACCTCCACGTCCCACACCACGTCGCCGACCCCTTGCAGGTTCAACGCCGCCATATTGATCGACACGCTCGGGCCCTCGACAGAGTCCGGCGTCGCGCCGCTCCCACAGCCCCCCAGCCACACCATCGCGCCGAGCAGCGCGGCCATCGTTCGTCTCGTCATCATCGTGTACCTCTCTCGCCGAAGGTCCGGCGGGCTTCGGTTGAGCTCGTCTCGTGGGTTGGGTGCGTTGCGAGAGCCCGGACGGGCTCGTACCAACGTAGCCTAGCCCCTCGGTCGGCGGTCAACCGCGCGGTCGCAGCATCGACGTCTGACCCACCGGGTTTCAACGCGTTACGGCCTCCGTTGTCGCGTCCCTGGCCACCGGGGAACGACGGGCCACGCCAGGGGGCTCCCCGACCACGACCAAGCGACATTCGCAACCGCTTGAACTCAAAGGCGTTGCCACCGGAACGATGGCTCTCAGGATAGGATCTGCCTGTTCAATCCCTCGAAATTGACATGTCACTGCCAAATCCACAGGTTCTGACATTCGACTCGCGCCGACTCACAGGTTCTGACCCGACCGCTCGCCAGCCTCGAGCGGCGACCACCCAGCATCGCCATCTCGCCTGAGCGCCAAGGGGCGGCTATACTCCGGGCCATGAAGGTCCTCGGCCCGCTCCCACAGCGCCTCCCCCTCGGCATCAGCGACTACGTAGAGCTCCGCGAGGGCGGCTACACCTTCGTGGACAAGACCGCCTTCGTCGCCCAGGTGCTCGACGGTAGCGCCAAGATCACGCTCTTCCCGCGACCACGGCGCTTCGGCAAGACCATCAACATGTCGATGCTGCGCGCCTTCCTCGAGCGAGGCCGCGAGGATCGGACCGACCTCTTCGCCGACACCCACGTCTGGGCCCTCGACGGCGGCCGACTGCGCACGCACTTCCAGCGCTACCCCGTGATCTCGCTGAGCTTCAAGGACATCAAGCAGGCGCGCTGGGCTGATTCCTGGGCGCTGGTCAGGCGGCGAGTCCAGGACGAGGTCGTGCGTCTGTGGGTTGCGCACGACCTGGCGAACGGCGCCGACACACGGCGTAATCAGCGCTATGCGCAGATGGTCGCGCCGAACGCGACGCCGACCGACCTGACGACGATGCTGCCGGAGCTCTCGCGGTGGCTGGTCGAGCAGACCGGCGAGCGCGTCGTCGTGCTCATCGACGAGTACGACGCGCCGCTGCACGCCGCCTGGGAGCATGGCTACTGGGACGCCGCCATCGACTTCTTCCGCACGTTCCTGGCGAGCGGGCTGAAGGACGAGGCCAACGTCTTCCGCGGCGTGCTGACCGGCATCCTCAAGGTCGCCAAAGAGAACATCTTCAGCGGTCTCAACAACGTCGACACGTCGTCGCTCTTCGAGCCGCGCCACGCCGCCCAATTCGGCTTCACCACCGAGGAGGTCGCGGGCCTCGCCGAGCGCGCCGGCCAGGCTGACGCCGTCGACGGCATGCGCGAGTGGTACGACGGCTACCGCTTCGGCGGGACGCGGCCGGTGACCATCTACAACCCCTGGTCCATCCTCCAGTATCTGGACAAGCCCACGAACGGCTTCCAGTCCTTCTGGAAAAACACCAGCTCCAACGCCCTGGTCCACGAGCTCCTCGTCGCGAAGGCCGCCGAGGTCGGGCCGGACGTCGCTACGCTCATCCAGGGCGGGAGCATCGCGCGCACCATCGACGACAACGTGCCGCTTCAACGCCTCCGCGAATCGCCGGACGCGCTCTGGAGCCTCCTGACCTTCAGCGGCTACCTCACGCCCGAGAGCGCCCAACCTACGCGCAACGGCTACGACGTGGTCCTGCGGATCCCCAACCAGGAGGTCCTCGCGGTCTTCGAGGACAGCTTCGCGCGGTTTCTGACGGAGACCGCCGCGGGACCGAGCGCGGTAACCCAGCTCGTGAAGGCGATGCTCCGCGGGGACGACGTCGAGCTGAGCGAGCGCCTCGAGAGCCTGCTGGTCTCCGCCACGTCCTACCACGACTTCGGCCGCGGGTCGGTCGAGGCCATCTACCAAGCGTTCATGGTGGGGCTCCTCGTCCACCTCGAGCGCACCCACAGGGTGACCTCGAACCGCGAGGCGGGGTTCGGGCGCGCCGACATCCTCGTGACGCCCCGGACCCCGGGCCCCGGCGCGGTCCTCGAGCTCAAGGTCGTCAGCCGCCACGAGACCCCCGAGCAGGCCCTCGAGCGCGCCGTCACCCAGCTCCAGGACAAGGACTACGCCGCCGAGGTCCGCGCCGGAGGCGCCACCGAGGTCCACCAATACGCCGTCGTCTTCGACGGCAAGCGCGCCTGGCTCCGCACCGTGTGACGCGCGGCGAAGCCGTCAACCGGCGAACGCCTCGTCGAGGGAGTCGGCCGTGATGACGCGGTCGATCCGAATCACGGGCGTCGGCTACCTCGAGCTCGGCCGCGCGGTGCTCGGGCACGGCCTCGAAGCGCAAGGTCAGGAGGCGTAGGAGGGTCGCACGCTGCCCCTTGGCGATCCCTGCGCCGCGCCGCTTGGCGGTCCCTTGCTCGATGAGCTTTCTTCCAGGTTTCGACAACGCCGAGTCCCTCACGGCCGGCCCGACGTAGGCTGAGGGGGAGTGCCATCGGTCGCCGAGGCTGGTGCCCAGCGCGCCGTAGACCCCAGTATGCGCTCAATGCTCCCAGGCATCTCCGAAGACCTCGTGGAGCGTCGCGGCGTCCAGGAGGCGCTCGCCCCAGGCGAGCCGCTCGGCCTCGGAGCTGGCCTCCAGCAGCTCAATCGCGCGCTGCTCCAGCGCACCGAAGCGCCGCGCGAGCTGGCGCACCAGGATGCCGATCTCAGCCAGACGTCGGCCCTCCTCTCGGCCCTCCTCTCGGCCCCGGAGGAGCCCCTCTTGACGTCCCTCTTCTCGGAGCTGTTCGGCTACGGTCATGACCTCGGCTCCTATCTTGGGTCCGGTCGCCCTCTCGACGACCCGGACGACGTGTTCGATGTCCAGCGAGTCGCGCACGATCAGCGCGTAGTGTACGAGCGATACGAGCAACTGCAAGCCCGCGGGCTCGCTCAGCAACGTCCGCAGGTCGGCCGCCAGCAGCGCGAAGCGGCGCTCGAAGTCCCGCGCCCGGATGTGCTTCATCACCTTCAGCGCCAGCGCTACCCCGTCGCCGCCCAGCTCGGCGTCGGCGGTCCGCGACAGATCCAACATCCTGAACGCGAACCCAGGGACGTGCACCGACAGTGGCGCCTCCAAGCTCGGCGAGGCACCCCAGCCCACGATCCCGTGCAGCGTCGTCGGCGCCGACCACGGCCGCTCGCCCTGGTAGATCACCCAGGGCAGGACGACCGGGAGCTTCCTGGCCCCGGGGTGGTCGGCCTCCCAACGGCTCCACACGCGGTCGACGTAGCGCAGGAGGCGCCGCGCCATCCAGGGGTCGACGCTGCTCTGGTGCTCGAGCAGGACGTACACGAGCACCCCCTCGCCCTCGTCCGCGCGCTGCCGCGGCACCTCCAACAGGAGGTCGGTGTGGCGGCTCTCGTGTTCGCCCATCGTGCCGCGTCCTCGGGCGTCCAGCAACATCGACCCGCGTGGCCCATGGGCGTGCACACGCTCGCTCGATGCTCAAAGAGCGCCACCTCCCTGGGAAACGCGAGCGCCGTGACGGTCCGCGTCGCCGGCCCGACGGTGTTCGAACTCGACGGCGTCCCCCGCCGTGAGCCCCGAGCAGCCCCTCGAAGGGGCCGTCGCCCAGCCCCAGGGACGAGACCACGTCGCCGAGTTCACAGACGCCGGCGCCACTGAGGTACACCAGTACGCCGTCGGGCCCTCGAGCGCGCCGGGACCCAGCTCCAGGACAAGGACTACGCCGCCGAGGTCCGCGCCGGAGGCGCCACCGACGTCCACCAATATGCCGTCGTCATCGACGGCAAGCGCGCCTGGCTCCGCACGGTGTGACGTTTCAGCTGAAACGTCTCACGGCCCGGCGGCCCCGAGGTCGCCCGCGCCCAGGGTGGGGTGTGGAGCAGGTGACCCTCGAGGTCACCTCGCCCAGGGTGGGGTCTGGGACGGACGACCTCCGAGGTCACCCGGGCCCACGGTGGGGTGTGGAGCAATCGACCCTCGAGGTCACCTCGCCCAGGGTGGTGTCTGGGGCGAACGACCCTCGAGGTCACCTCGCCCAGGGTGGGGTGTGGAGGAATCGACCCTCGGGGTCGTCTCCGCGCCGTGGCCTATTGGAAGAGAGAGCCTCGCCGAGCCCGCCCGTGCGGGTGAGCCGGCGCTCGGCGAGGCTCGATGACCGCGCGTAAAGGGGGGCGACGACGCCCGGTGTCTCCACCGGACCTGAGGGTCGTAGCCGCGCGGTCTCCCCCACCCGGTCGCCTCTCGCGGTACGGCCGGGAGGGGTTGCGGTCGCTGATGTCGAGTCGAGGGATTGGTGGGCACATCGCAGCGGCGCCGGGCCGGCCTGCCCCCTTCCATTCACAGAGACCAACCTCGGCGCGCAGCACGCCAGGGGACAGCGGCCTCACGGCCGCGGTCCAGGGGAACAGGGGAACAGGGGTTTAGGGCAACGACCTGCAACACCGGAAGCCGACGTCATAGTACCCGTAGCCCGGCGCGCCGTAGTTGCGTACCGACGCCCGCACGCGGGCGGTCCCGTCCGCGAAGGAGCCGCCACGCCTGACGCGTTGCCCGCCGGATGCAGGCCCGGTCGGATCCGTCACTGCACCCGCTGCATACGACCCCGCATACAGGTCGCTTACCCACTCCCCCACGTTCCCCGCCATATCGTACGCGCCATAAGGCGAAGCACCCGCCGGCCGACTCCCCACCGCAGACGTGTAGTTCGGCGGCGCGCAATAGCCGCCCATGTAGAAGTTGGCCTGCGTACAGTCCGGCTCGACCGCCGCGCTCCCGTCCCCCGGGTCCCAAGGGTACTTGCGCATCTGGTTGCCGTTGCTGCAGTCCCCAGTCACCGTGTCGCAGCTCCCCCGTGCCGCGTTCTCCCACTCAGCCTCTGTACAGAGTCGCTGCACGCCGATACCGGGCTTGTTCCAAGCGCAGAACGCGCTCGCCTGATTCCAGTTCACGTAGTTGATCGGGTGGTCCTGCTTACCCGCCGAGTCGTACGTCCCATACTGCCCGCCCGTCGTGGACGGTAGCGAGCAAGCGCCGTTCGACACGCACGCCTCGTACTCCGATGCGGTCACCTCACCACGATCGATCACGTACTCCGACAGCGTCACCAGGTGCTGCGACGACTCGTCAGCGCCGCAGTTGGCGTCCAGCACGCTGTTGCATCCCATCCAGAAGTCCCCCGCTGGCACCCACACCTCCCCCGTCGTGTCATTCGAGCACACCGTCCCCGTACAGTGGAACCCGGTCGGTGGCGTCGGCCACGGTGCGATCTCGCACGCCGTCCCGCTGAAGCCGGTCGGGCAGACGCAGGCGGCGGCGACGCACTGGCCGCCGTTCTGGCACGCGTTGGCGCAGAAGGGGCCGGCGGTCAGGTGGGGACCGTAGCCGTAGGCGAAGCCGCGGCCGGCGCCGCCCGTCGTCGTGTAGTCGGCGCGGACCATGGCGGTGTCGTCGCCGAAGGTCAGGGGCTCGGCGCCGCAAGTCCCGAGGTTCACGTCCCACTGGATGTACGGGTAGACCGCGCCCGCGGCGATGTTGCCAAGGGCCACGATGCTCGTGCCGTTGGCGTCGTCCGCCGTACCCTGGGTCCGGAGCCAGCAGTCTGTGATGTCCGCGCCCGTCTCGGCCCGCTTCACGCCCAGCGCGAGGTTCCAGTAGACCTTCTGGGCGTCAACCCCACCGCTCTGGAGCTGCTCGAGGCCGCGGAAGATGGCCAGCTGGTACAGGTAGGCGTCGGCGTCGACGCCGTTGGACTCGGTCACGACGCCGGTGCAGGTCGACATGCCGTTGGCGCCCGCGGTGCACTGGTTCCCGGCCGGACCCGAGGGGTTTAGCGTGATGTCCGCGGCGAAGGTCTCCGCCGTCGGGCTCGTGCAGTCGAGCTGCAGCGCGTCGAGGTAGAGCTCGGTCTCGACTCCGGCCGTCGCGCCGGCCGTGCAGGCGAAGCCCAGGACCATCGTGCTCGAGCGGGCGCCCGACGCGTCGAACAGCAGCTCGATGTCTTCCGTGCCGTCGGTCGCGCAGCCGTTGGCGTCCGTGTCCGCGCAGCAGTCGAACTTCGCCGAGCAGAAGATGTTGTTGAAGTTCACCGCGATGTCGAAGAACCCCTGCTGCGCCGGGCGCATCAGCGCCACGTCGAACTGGACGAAGACGTCCGCGTTCTCCTGGCACGTCGCCACCTGAGTCA
>Ga0209475_10001333_pt1 | contig 32193 bp, 45 predicted proteins | sample tdDd471_FD_187128 | JGI IMG/M metagenome (GOLD analysis project Ga0209475, IMG submission 187128) | Marine sediment microbial communities from the Atlantic coast under amendment with organic carbon and nitrate - tdDd47.1 (SPAdes)... | ecosystem: Environmental > Aquatic > Marine > Coastal >... | reverse complement strand
GGCCTTTGCCCCAATACTGCTCTAGCCATCGCACAAACTTAGTTGGGTTTTCTGTCATATCTCTGTGACACCATGAGCACATACAAACTGCGTTATCAAGGGAATAGCGAACAATTTTTTTACGCCTGCCGTGAACGTGACAGCATTCAAGTCGAATATCAGACCTGCCGCAGTGCTCGCAATAACCCTTAAACCTGACAACATCGCTAAACCACTTATCGGCAACATCACGCTTTATCGCCATCGCGCCTCTCCTTATCGTCCAATTGCCATTTCTTTTCGCGTCCAATTGCTGGCGCAAAATTTAAACACACTGGGCACATCCAACCTTTGAGCTTAAAGTTTTCCTGCGCTGTAAAAATTTCTTCCATTTGTGTATCGCAATCATCACACACCATTATTGCTATCATTTTGCCCTCCAGAAAAATTTAAAATTCATGCAAAAAATAACCTTGCGCTTCCGTATTACATACAAAACTGGCTTATGCCAAATAAAACTCATACCTTCCTCCTATGCAATCATCTTATAACTTATTGTCTGACTACCTACCTGCCCATACTCTTTATGGTATGTAATCACCTGCGCTTCACGGCCTGACATCCACCCGCCACGGCTTGCATAGGCATCGGGCGCGGCCAGTGTTCGGTGTTGAGTGACCAGCATTAGGTTGGTTTCTTTAATGTCAATTGAGTGGTAATGCCCCATGTGCGCGTAGGCGTGCTCAGTCCTGCCAAAGACTTCCCGAAATTTAGAAGCAAATACCGTATCCACATTAGCAACTTTGCGCTTGTGGCCGTGATGAAAAAATAGGGCAGTCTTGCCCCATTCAAAACAGTAGTAAGTGTCTGCCGAGTTATCGACTTCTATTCGCGGCTCTTTTTCATATAACGCAACTAAGAACTCGCGCATCCAAGCCGAGCTTGCAGGATCATGATTGGCATCACACCACTTGATATGCACCTTGGGATACTTCTCAAGTAGCATTCTAACAACCCTACGAATAACTCTAATTACCGTGCGCACTAACTTTTGAAACCTTGTGTCTGCATCCAAAATATGCCTGCTTGCTGGCGTAACGGCCTCTAGCGAATCAAAGTGCAAGAAGTCGCCTAACTGCGCGAATACCGCAACATCGGCCTGAGAGCTTTGTTCTATGGCTTGGGCGAACCATTTTACCAGTGTGTCTTCGGCTATTTGTAAATCCCAGTCTGCCCCCGTTTCTTCGTGCCACGCCAGCATCCCCGCATGGTAGTCAGTAATGACGAATAAGTGGGCAAGGTCTGATTTCTTAACCTTGGGTTTATCAACCTTAGACTCTGGTTTTATTTCTTCATTAAGCGCCTCGATAGCTTCGCGCATTAACTCAAGCTGGCGTTGGTTATCAATGTCGGATTTAACCCATTGAATAACTGGCTCGCCGTCTTTGTATAAAGTGCTGGTGCCTTTAACTTTAAAGCCATCGGGCACGGTGTGATGCATGTCGTGATCTGGCGACCATCCACGCTTGGCGGCACTTACCCTAACTTTTTGCAGGTGGCGCTCAACCGAACGCTCTCTAACCCCAAGTTTGTGCGCAACCTCGGCATTACTCATGCCTTGTAGTTTGTAATCAACTAATTCTAATTGTCGATCAGTGTATGCGTATTTCCTTAAGGATTCCCACTCGTGCTTCATCATAATCCCACCCCCCAAGGCGGTTACGTTTGTACTCGATTGGCCGCCCGCTCCGAAGCCTCTACCGTTCGCCAGATATCAATCCAAACTCTTACACTGTCGTAATGAACCTTGGCTTTCATTGCCTCACGCCTTGCGTCAGTCTTTGCTTGAAATGCTTGCTTATATTCCCAGTCGTCTTCGGCTCTCATATCGGCCTCAGCAACACCGCACCCAGAATCTTTATACTGGATGGCTATCTTGGCTTTTATGGATTTTAAAGTGCCTTCTAATAGGCTTGCGGCGTGTTCTTTGTCGGCGTAGTCATTGCCTGCGTTTACCATCTTTTCGTATAAACTGTTTGGATTCATAAGCTATCTCTACATGTCGCCTTATTAGTGGTTGTAAATGCTCTGGCGCTTCTAAGAGCATCTCGCGCCGTTTGTCCCGCGAGTTCTCTTGTAATATGTCCCGCGCATATTCTCTCGGCCTTTTCACTTACCCACCGTTTTTTAAGCATCATTCCTGCAAAAGGTTTCTTGTATTTTACTAATCCATCACGTTTAACCCTATCAGTATAACCCAAGTCTTGCATTTCCCGTAATAGCATGGTCATGCGGCTACGGCAGTTAATGCTCTTACAAGCGTTTACCATTTCAGCCGCACTAAAGTAGTCTCCCGACTTATAAAGTTGAGTTGACATTATGACCTCCATTTGTTCCCTTCCGCTTACCCTTTTACGCGTCATAAAATTGCCCGTATTTTTCTGCGAATACCTGTTTCATTCTTTCCTTAATATGACCTTCCAGCCAGCTGACATCTGTTAGCTCATCCAGGTTCGATCTATCACGTAACGATTTCTTTTTAGTATTTTGGATGGGCGAAGAACCGCCTTGATCCTGCGCCCTCGCCAGCCAGGAATTGATAAAGCGCTTAATCCCCGCTTGAGTCTTTCGCTTCTTGGGATTGGCATCGAGCCAACTCTCCATCTTCGATAATTCCGCAAATACATCAACGGCTGGGTAGGCCTTCTGCCATTGGATAATGTCTGCATCTTCTGGCTCCCAAGTATTACCTGTGTTTAAAATCATAGTGACCACTCCGCAATTCTTACCTGTTCGCCATATCGATTGAGTACAGTCCGAAATCTGGTCTGAATTCCGTAACCTTTGCTTCTCAATTCCGAAATTCTCGCTGGCGCTTCCAGGATTCCCAAGTTATCCCAAGCGTTCAGTCGGCTTAACACTTTACCTTCTTGTAAATATTCTAGGATTCTTTCTTGCTGTGTCATAACTCCCTCCAGAGTTTAATGTAAGGTTTCTTCACCACCTGCGCCAATGTTAGCCGCCAGCGCAAGAATAAAGTCTTTCAAGTGTTCGCGGTCGAAGTTTGCTACGAAACTTACTTCCCGCTCACTCATTGTGATTAATAATAAATTGTCATCTTTTTCTAATGTTTCTTCTATGTATTTAAAAAGCATTTTTTTATCCATTTTCCACACTTACCCTTTTGATGTGCTTACGCACAACAATTAAAGTTAATAATAATGACGAGCTTTGTTTAACGTATCGAATCTTGACATCTATTCCCGTTACCTGCTCTCGGCACTGGGAGGCGCATCATAGAGAGGGTCAACTCCGCTCCGAGGTTCTTCGGTTCCTCGGCCTAACGCCCGTTAAACTCTGCAAATTTGAATGATGGAATTTTCCACATAAGGTAGGTATACTTCTTTCCATCATTTGAACTCGCACTTCAATGATAACTCCCTCTGCGTTTACACGCAACAGCCCGCTCCCTCCAGCGGGCTTTTTTTTAGTATTGCAAAAGGTCGATAGGCTCAATCCCAATAGCGTCACAAATCCTAACAATTGTGCTCCACCGAAGATCATCAGCTATACGATACTTGTAAACAGTCTGTACGGATACGCTTAAGGCATTAGCTAACTGCTTATTGCTTATGCCTTTATCCGTCATAGCCATTTTAATTTTATGTCCTATCATAGCCACCTCAGAACGGCAGGTCATCATCAGGGAAATCATCAGCAATTACCGCCTGGGCTTGCTGTGTGCTATTCTGAGCCACTTCCTGCTTGGCCTTAACAGATAGACTTAAAAACTTCTGGCCTTTCTGTGAAACCTTAGTCCAACCGCTAACGTAATACTCAACACCCTCGACATTAAGTGATCCAGTCATATCGGGATGTTTTTCCGTTTTTTTCTCTCTAGCTGGGAATATAGCCCCACTGTTTGTGTTGTCGTATTGAGTCATAATTATTTACTCCATTTCAAAGTTTCTGTTTCGATTATTTCGACTGCGCTTGTTACAGCGTCAGCTAGTTTTTTGATATACGCCTCGTCTCTATAAACGCGCACAATCAAATCCTGCATAGATGGATGGTAAGACATAAAATCCCACCATTGCCGCCCAGTTATCCACAAACAGCCCTGCACTTGTGGAATGTACTTATTAGGCAACTTTCCATCCCTTAAATAACTAACGTGCGTGTGAGGTAATGGGCACTTAATCTCAATACCACCGTCATCACCCACAAGGCCATCAGGTGAAGCGCCACACTCTAACGTGTCGTGTAGGCATAAACCCACCTCGACAACCTCAACGTCATTGGTTAGCTCGTATAACGTCTTTGCCGCTGGCTCTAACTCGTTGCCTCTGGCCATAGCGTCATTTATGTAAAACTCTGGCAGTTCGCCCGTAATCTTTTGGGCAATCAGTTCGTTGATATAAGCATCCGCTGAACTGCTGGGCTTGCCTGTTGGCGTTAAAAGTTTGGAAAAGTTGGACGCCGTAGGACGCCCCAACCTTGACTCTAACCACTCTTGCGATCCCTGCTCGTGATTATTTACCCTCATTGCTTAGTTTCCTTTGTAGCATATTAAACGCCTTATCAAACGATCCCTCGCCTAATTCCTCAACGCACGAGATATTGAAAGCCTTTAAAAACTTCTCAATGTCCGTGTTCGTTTTGTCGATTAGGTCGTAAATAATCGCCGCCTGATCGCCATCAATAGACTTGACCTGCTTGCCGTGATCGTTAGTCGCGTCAGCGTCTTTCGTGTCGTCAATGCAAAACAGGCCATTCAGAGCGTACTTGCGAGCATAAGAACTTGCCGAGCCAGTAATCTGCGCCTCGTCCATGCCTTTTTTGGTTTCTGCTTCCCTAGCTAAAGCAGTTGTTGAAATACTGTGCTCACCATCGCTTACAGTCGCTGTAGCCTTCACGTACACGCGATTCCCAACCAAGGTAATATCATCGCTTACGGTTAAGATAAGATCGCCCAGAAGCGGTTTTACGGCCTCTAGGATGTCTTCGCATGATCGGTATTTGTAACCACCAAACTTGTTCACTTGGCCTTTTGGTGCTTTGAGTTTTTGCTGAATCTCAGCCAGCTTTTTACTAATCATAACTTACCCTCCATTGCTTTTAATATTGCGCCACTAAATGCGTCAAGAATTGCGTCAAACGCATGGTCAGCGTCATTTGATTCCCACGCGTATAAAATTTTGTCTAAATAGTCGTCCATATTGGCCACATACTCACCGACCACAATCTCGGCTAATAGGCTCTTGTTTTCGCGTGCCAAGTCTAAAATGCGCATTTCTGCACACTCAACACATATCATGTGGTTAGTGATTAGCAAATCTTTGCCGCAATAGTGGCAATCTTCGTAATCCTGATAATCAGGTGGGTTTAATTTAGAATCTAGCATTGTTGTGTCCCTCGCATTCAAGTTCAGCATAGCGCTCCGCAAACCCAGCCAAATAGTCTGGATCATCATCGAGCGGGTTAGTGTATAGCTCAGCGTCAACGGCTCCGCACCAGCGCAACCATTCTGAGTATTCGACTTTATTAAGTTCATCCATGTAGTATCCCTCCGTTAACTACACGTCAACTATAAGGGATTGGTTAAGATGTGTAAACCCTTTTATTTATTTTAAATAGGTTCCAGTCTCAACCATGTAGGCGAGTTCTTCTGCGCGTGAGCCTACCTGCCTTGCCCATTTAGAGTTGAGCATTTCGGCGGCGGCTTGTGAGTATTTACCTTCTGCGAGGTATTTAAGGGTCATTTTGAATTGTAGGAATGTGGGCAGACCTAAGTTATACAGCATGTTTACAATGGCTTCTTGGCGCACTTGGTCTAAGTCTGAGAACCAAGAAAAAATGCTCAATTCTTGGTAACACTGTTCGATATCATGGCGAAGCATCACCATAGCTTCGATTTCGCTTATACCCACGTCTTCTAGGTTACGCCCGTACCCAATAGTTAACTTCCCAGCCGTACACTTATAGGGCTTTAACCTTAAACCCTCGTGCCTTTGTAGCATCTCAATTAAGCGCTTCATTCCCAAACCCGATTAATTTGGTCAACTAACCAGCCGTCAGTTTCTAAAAACCCAGCTACATAGCAGTCAATTTCGTTTTCACCACTTGAGCTTTTTACCTGAAACTCAAAATCTGTTTTTTCAGGAATGACAAACGGAATCTTGACATCAAACTGCAAGAATCCAACCGACCAAGTGGACTGCCAAAATCTTTGAACTAAACCGCTTTTAACGGTTCTGGCTATGCCTGTTATGTATTTATTCGGGTTAACTGTGCCAGATGCGAACGATACGCTTGCAACAAATAGTTTAGAGTCAGCGGGAACCGTATAAACAATGGCTTGGTGCGATCCTGCGCCAGCTTCAATATAAGCTAGTGTGTCTGTGCTTACCTTAACGCTGATATTTCCCACGTTTGTTGTGGTCGCCATTCTTGCCTTGTTAATTCTGAAAAACTGCTGTGTCGTGCTTACAGGCGTTGTGCCGCTAAGTGTTAAAGTTTCAGATATAGGGTTGTAATTTGCATCCAGACCTTCGATATATAAGCCCGTGGTATCACTAGCACTAGAGCTAACGCAAGATAAAACAGAAGCAGAAGCCAAAAAAGGATAAGTGCCGCCGCCGTTGTTAAAGATACTTTCAAAAGTAGTGCCAATGGTGCGGTTGAAGCCAAAAAGGTTAATAGGGCGCATTTCACGGTAATAACCTCGCGCAATATCTATCAAAGGGCTTATTGTGTTATTTGTGTCGAACTCGTAAGACATTATTTGCCTCCAAAGATATTGTTTTTTACCTTAACGCCAAACGAAGTTAAAACCGCCACACCTAGAATAAACTGGAACCATGTTGGCATTGCTTCCAAAGCGCTCATGCCTTGGTGTACTCGGTTAATGATCTGATCGTTATCAGTAGCCACACCGTACATAATCGCTAAAACTGGTGTCGATACAACCAAAGTCCAATATTCATCTTTCCAGCTTGTCGCCATCTGAGCAATAAGTGAAGTCTCAGCCGCGCCGTCTTGCTCGATGCGTTTTAATTCAGACTGGTGTTTTGCCTGCGCTTTTTCTTGCTTGTTATCGAGCCACTGCTTTCCGATTTGGAATGCTGGTGCGATTAGAGCTTGCCACATATTAAACTCCCGCTATTGCGCTTGCTACTTTGAACATGGCGTAGATGCCAGCAAGAACTAATGCACCTGCGACTATAAGACTTGCATACTGCCATCGCTGATTGATCTTCTTGATTCTCTCGTTACGTTCTATCAGTCGTTCCTTTCTGGCTTCGGCTTGGAACTTAACGAAGTCATCCCATAGACCTGCGCGACCGTAATACTGCATCAATTCTCTTAGCTCGTCTTCGGCTTGTTTGATCTGTTCCAGTGCGGCGAATTCTTCAGCATCACTCGTAAAGCCATTCTTCTTTGCTTGCCTTAACTTTAAATCTTCTTTGGCACTGGTCATCTGACCGATGAAACCAAAACAATCAGACAGATCTTTGCCGTTCGCTACGAACTCCTTAACAACACCAAAGGCGGCATTGAACGCGGCAAGCTCTGCGATCATTTGTCAGCCTTTGAATCTAATTTTTTGTCAATTAAATCTAGCTTATCAAACAACCTGTCCATGTCAGCTCTGAAGTCTTCGCGCTTAACGTACTCGCCAGCCACCAAGACTTCAATGCGATTGACCTTATCAACTAGCTCGTCATCGGCGTGTTGCAGGTCTTTAACAGCGTCCCACACGGTCTTAAGTATCCAACCGAACAGGACTGAGACTGCTCCAGCGAGCATATTGATAAAGGACTGTTCCATGTTTAAGCCTCATCGTTGACGTTGATTACCACGGGGTGCCTGCCGCCGTCTGTGGAGCCTTCTGATCTTCAATGTTAGCCGCCAGTGCCGCTTCAGTAGCGTCCTTGTCTACAGACTCATAGACCCATGCTAGTACGTCAGCTTCTGTGAGTGACTCATAAGGGATATAAGCAGGGTCTGAAGGGTCTGGGCTAAAGCCACAAGTTCCGTAAGAGCTTGCAGAGTAGTCTCCGTCAGTTGCTGTGGCTCGCCAGTGGGCTACTACGACTCCACCGTCTGATGTGTTTCTTTCTAGATTAGCTATAGTCCAAGTTGTCATGCTTTATCCTTTAAATAGTCAATAATTGATGGTGATAATATAGCCATTGCAATAGGCAAGCCGACAAGGGTATAGCCAACTACAATAAACCATAAAATTTCATTTGCTGTAATTTTAGTTTGCTCCTTTAAACTGCCGTTACTGTTAAAGTGCCGCCATTAGCGACAGTGATTTCATATCTTGTGCCGTCTGGACTTGCTAAAATAATGCCCTCACCTGCACCACCAATCTCCAGTTTAGCTGCTGGAGTCGTAGTGCCAATACCAACATTGCCATCTATATCTATGACCATGTCAGGTGTGCCAGCTTCGTACCTAGAACGACCACCAGCAAACTTCAGAGTCATCTGGCCAAACGTATCTGTGTTAGCCCACATTCCTGCGTAGTGGTTAGGAGTGCCAGAAGCATCTCTATTGCCAATTACAAAACCACCGCAAAAATCACCATCTTCCGCCGCACCATCGTCTCTAAAAACAATTACTTCTGAGCCTGTTGCGTTTGAAACTTCTAGTGAGGTTGCTCCTAAGATAGTGCTAGGACTCGTAGTACCAATACCTAGCGACTCAGCAGAAGCGTCCCAGAAGAACTTTGCGGTGCTACCCGTATCTTCAAACAGCGACACATCGCCTGTGGCGTGGTCTATAGACATACGTGTTGTATCAGTAAGACCGTCATCAGTAGTTGTGCGGATTAAAAGTTGACCGCCATTATGTCTAAAACGAGTATTAAGATCAGTTGTGTCCGTCTCAAATAAGTCTAATCTTACGTTAGATGATGAAATTTCCGCATTACCATCAACAGTTAACCCATCAGCCGTGACTGTGCCTGTTACGTCTAAGTTACCATTAGGTATACTTATATTGCCTGTGCTGTGGTCGATAGAAAACTGCAAAGTAGAGCCACCAGCATCATCATCAAGCCTAGAAATATTAAAATCACCAGCTTGATTCTGTAGTTGAGTATTTAAATCTGTTGTGTCTGTTTCAAAAAGACGCACTCTTGAGTTTGCGGCTGAAACCTCTAAGTTGCCATTCACATTAGCAGACGTAGCCGTAAGCGTAGTAAACGAACCAGCCGCCGCAGATGAGCCGCCAATGACTGTGCCGTCTATTGTGCCGCCGTCTATGTTGGCAGTTGTAGTGCCGCCGTAAGTAACCTTGACGTTGCCACCAGAGCGAACCGCAATGAGAGTATCGCCGCTTTGGATTGACCCGCCATCTGATAATTCGCTGATCTTAGACATTTTAGTTACCTTTAATCTGTAATGACTTGGATTTTAACATATTCACTTTCTAGCGCCCATGTAACCGTTATTCCTTAAACCGAACGGCACTAAAAACCCATTCGTGCTTTTCGTAATCAAAAAAACTAGCGTCTTCAGGCTTAGGCGGCAAAGCGACCAACTTACCTTCCACAACATAATGAGTACCGTCATGCGCCGATGTTTGCAAATAGCCCTGCCCTTCTTTTACGTGCCGTTCTATATGCTCAGGTGGACAATCAATGCTTTTAACGATTCGTCCTTGCTCGTCATAAATTGCATACATCATTTCTTGTTCTCAATTACCTGTAAAAATCGTTGCGACACAATATGATTAGGCACACTAACTGCCGTATCAGCCCGCTTAGAATAAACCTCTATATCATACGTGCCAGCTTCTGGTTGTATTGTTAAAGCAAGTGTAACTGTGTTTGGTAAATATGAGTAACTAACAACGCCGCTGAATACTCGAGTAAAAACAATAGACCCCGCTGTAAATTCCCTTTGCGATTCTTCGCTTAGCCTTATATCAAAACGGTTAGATAAAGCATCCTCTAATTTGCAATTAAATAAAATACTAATCGAGCCACCAGAAAAGTCAGCGCTTGAGATTTCCTGAATTTTTACATAAGTGGCTGAACTAACAGTTATACCGCCATCAGTATAGGCCGCGTATTTATTGGTGACCGCGCCATTTGCAATCTTAATTGTGTCAACTGCCAGGTCATCTATCTTGGCGTTAGTTATCGCCGCATCGTCTATCTTAGCGCTAGTTATTGCCGCGTTTTGAATCTGTGCCGCTTCAATGGCCGCGTTCTGAATGAAGGCGTCTTTGATATATACGCCAGCAGGTATGGTGTAATTTGTGCCGTTTTTGCTTACGGTCTGCTCTGTTGTGTATACAACAAACGGGTATTCATCGGTGATAACACCAGCGCCACCAATGGCAAACTGATCAGCGTTTACAATAAATGCCGAGGTGGGATTGCCAGCAATAATGTCTGAGACTAAACCAAAGCCAGAGATATGGTCGTTGTTGTCAATCGTTACAGTGTATTGGGCGGTAATGCCGTCAATTGTTGTCTGTTGAGTGCTAATCGAGGTTGTGTTTTCGCCTACCGTTGTTTCTAAAGCAGTAATCGAGGTGGCCTGTGCGGTTATGTCATCCTCGGTCGCTGTTACTCTGGTATCTAATGAATCAACCGCAGTGGCGTTTGCAGTAGTAACACCATCGCGCACGCTTACCCAAGCAGGCGTTTCTAACGAACCGTCCCACCGATAAAGTTTGTTGTTGTCGTTGGTGTCAAACCACAAATCGCCGTCACTAGCTTCTGCTGGCGCGTCATCTTGATAATACGTTTGCGCTTTTGAATCAGCCGAGGTCTGAGCGGTTGTTACGTCAGACTGCAAAGTGGTAATACTAGACGACTGGCTTGTTATTGATTCCTCATTAGCCGTTACGCGAACATCTACAGCGGTTATTGCATCAGCATTAGCGGTTATATTGCCTTCAGCGCTTGTTAAGTCTGTCTGCAACTGGGTAATGTCGGATGCCTGGCTTGTTATACTTCCTTCGGCTGTTGTCACCCGTGTATCTAGCGCGGTAATCGCCGTGCTATTGGATGTAATGTCGGTTTGCGCTGTAGATAATGACGATTCAAGCGTAGTGATCGAACTAGAGTTTGTTGTGATTTCATCCTCTGCGGTAGTTACGCGAGTTGTTAAAGCCGATAAACCAGAGGCGGTAGCCGCTACGCCTGTATCCTCATCATTTACGGTCACTTCTAAGGCCGTAATATCTGAAGCGTTAACAGTAATTGAACCTTCAGCGGTTGTTACTCTAGTATCCAGAGCCGAAATGGCTGTGGCGTTAGCCGCAACACCCGTAGCTTCATCATTTACCGTAGATTCAAGCGTAGTAATTGAACTAGAGTTTGCACTTATAGAGCCTTCAGCACTGGTTACTCTTGTATCTAAAGACTCAACCGCTGTCGAGTTTGCGCTAACATTTCCATCAGTAGTCGCTAATGAAGATTCCAAGGCGGTAATGTCAGTTGAATTTACAGTTATTGAGTTTTCAGCAGTTGTTACACGTGTAGTCAGCGCGCTTAAGGCTGTGGCCGTGCCTTCTTGCTCTCCATCCAGTGTCGTTAAATCGGACTGTAATTGCGTTATTGCGGACGATTGACTAGTTATTGTGCCTTCTGCGCTAGTCACTCTGGCATCTAAAGCCGTAGTAGCTACCGAGGTTGCCTGCGCTACATCCGTTGGTAAATTTAAAACCAAGTCCGTGCCATCTTCTGTAGTAATTACCGCATCAGCTTCGCCTTGAATTTTTGTTAGATCGGTAAACGATACCTGTAACGCAGTAGTGTCGCTTGCTGTCGAAGAAATAGCGCCTTCGTTAACAGTTACCCTAGAATCCAAAGAAGAAATAGCCGAGGCGTTAGCAGATACACCAGTAGCTGGATCATTAACAGTATTCTCTAAACTGGTAATGTCTGAGCTATTTGAGGTAATCGTTCCTTCTGCTGTAGTTAGCCTAGTGTCCAAACTTGAAACAGCAGTAGCATTAGCCGCAACACCTGTAGCCTCATCGTTAACAGTTGTTTCTAGTGCTGTTATTGCCGTTGTATTAGCAGATATTCCGCTTTCGTTTGTGGTTACTCGTGTGTCTAGCGAGCTAACAGCAGACGCATTCGCCGCAACACCTGTGGTTTCATCGTTTACGGTGGTTTCTAAAGCAGTTATGTCAGTGGCATTCGCTGTAATGTCGGTTTCGGTTTGAGTTACGCGTGTATCTAAACCTGTAATCGCAGTATTTAACGCACTTACACCCGTAGTCTCGTCATTTACGGTTGTTTCTAACGCGGTAATGTCAGTGGCATTAGTCGTTATGTCTGTTTCTGTCTGCGTTACACGCGTATCCAGCGCACTAACAGCTGAAGCAGTAGCGGCAACACCTGTGGTTTCATCGTTTACCGTAGTCTCTAGTGCTGTAATATCGGTTGCATTGGTAGTAATCGAACCTTCAGCCGCTGTTACTCTAGTAGTTAAAGACGAAATAGCAGTTGTATTTGTGGTTATATCGCCCTCAGCCGCTGTTAAGTCGGTCTGTAAGGTAGTCACATCACTTGAAAGGCTGGTAATGCTATCGCCTTGCGTAACGGTCGTAGTCTCTAAAACATCAATAGCGGATGAGTTAGCCGAAATATTCGAATTTGCTGTATTTAACCCAGACTCCAGAGTAGTGATAGCCGCCGCATTACTTGCAATCCTTGGATCAGCCAGGCTTACCCACTCTGTATCGTTCCAATAATAAGGCGCGTTACTATCATCTGAATCATACCAGCGCGAAAACGTAGGGATCGGGTCAGGAATGCCGCCTACGCCCGCGACTGGTGGTGTAGCCTGAACGTATACATCACTTACACCAGAAACTAAATCAACAATTGTTGCTTCCAGCCCGCTTACTGTATTGCTGACCGAGTTAATGTTGGCCGTGATTATCTGGTTGCTTTCGTTAACATAAATGGCAACATCACCAAGATTTTGAATTAAAAAGTCTTGGCCATCTTCAAGGTTTAGAACATCGCCGCTCTCAACTTCTACTTTTAAAATGTCTTGCCGTAGCGCCTCAATGCTGGTGCTTAAATCTGTATCACTTGCAGAATTATTTAAAATAGCCTGAACGTCAGTGGTCAGGTAATCAATATCAATTACCGCATCGTCAAAATCATCTGCGACCAACTTAACGCTTGAGGCCGTCCCAGCGTACACCCAAGCGCTTGTATTACCTGAATAGTCTACCGCTCGAATCCAGTAGTAACGTGTCACCACGCCGCTATAAGGCGCGTCTATGTAATAGTCTGCGCGAGTTTGTGCGATAACTACCGCGTCACCCTCTACAGACGTTCCCGAACGCTTGATTTCAATATACGAAAAATCCGAATCCGTTGGGTTAGTCCACGCTAAAGAAATTTGCTTAAACTCACCTGTAACGCTTAGGCTTGTGGGTACATTTGGCGCTGTTGTATCAATAACCGCCGCGATTCCCGACTGACTCAAAGCTGTTGATCTAAAACCAAGGCTATTTAATGATCTAATGCTTACCGAATAAGTCAGAGTTGCATTAGTTACAAAATACTGGAATGACTCATTCGTTACTGTTAGTGTGACTGCATTACCCGTGCTAGGCGTAATTGTGACTTCGTACTTATCAACGAACGCATCGTCTGCCGCATCCCATGAAATATTCAGATAGGGCAGTGTTGTTCCGTCTGCGTTAACCGTAGCGCCAGCAATCACACTTAAATTTGTAGGTGGTGCAACTAGAGTCGGATCAGGTAGCGTGCTAGATTCGTTGTCTGGCTGATCTAAGCCAACATCCCACGGGTAAATGGTCGAATCGTACTCTTGAAGCGTTAATTTAACCTCACCAGTGTCGGCTAATTGTAAGCCCGCCACTCTAAACGCTTTACGAGCGTCTGTAGCGCCGTTGTCCACCCAACCCATACTTGGATGCTCTAAGCGCACAACATCCCCAGCGGCTATTTTAAGCGCCTCTGAGGTGGCCGTAAGTTTTACGGTTAAAGCATTCTTTCTCGAAGCCAAACACGCAATGCGTGCAATGTCTCTAGCCGAGTAATAGTTAGCAATCGTTGGTAGGGTTATTTCAGTGGCTAACTCCTGGTTGTCGTCCTCGGATAAAAATGTGCTTTCTTCAGTCGATCCAGCAGGCGGCCAAAATACCGTGTCAGACTGCCAATTAGCGTCTGGATTAGTAAACTTGGCGATAACTTTATTATATTTCTTGTCTTTGCCAGAGCTGGCCACCTGAATAGCCGAGGTAATATTATCAGGCGTTAAATCAAAGCTAACGCTTTCCGCTTTGTCGATTAAAAGAGAATAAATACCGTTCGAATACGGCATTAAACCGCGCATACCGCGAAGAATTATTTTTACGTTATCAAACAGTTTATTACCTGTGTCAATGATCGCGTTACATTCAAAGATTTTTTGAGAGCCACCAAGGCCAGCCGAAGACGTAACCGTAGTGTCGCAAAAGGTAGCCGCCGCAATAAACGAATCGTCATCAAGTAAAGCAGAGTCTAACCCCTTACCGTATCGGGCATTTGTTAGATAGTCACGAAGACACAAAGCAGGATTAGAGCTATAGACCGTTGTTGCCGTGCTTGGGTTATAAACTTTGCGCCCTCTAACAACCGCTTGAACCTCTGGGATGCTAGAAAACACGTCTGGATCATATTTAAAGCGCATTGCTAAATAAGCAACACCCCTTAAGCGATGATCTGCGCCCCAGGTGTCGTCAGCTTCAGCTAACAATGTCGAATAGGTCTGGGAATCAGTGCCTAAGTATTTTTCAATCGTAACAAGCCCAGAAAACTTACTGTCAGTAGACAACACATCGTTAATGTAAACGTCACCGATTTGGTCAATCTCGCCTTCAGATAAAACCAAGGCAATATAAAGGTATTCGTTTTTCTTGCCGCCGCCAGTTGACACAAAAACGCGAGTGCCACCAACTTTCCGCGTGCCGTAAATAACAGGGATTGAAGCAACATTAGACTGCTTGTTAACTAATGTGCCTCGGTTCTGGTCATCGTAGTTTGGTTCTTCAATACCAGTTAGCCAGCCGATTACGTCACCGATAGCACCCGTGATACTTTTAACCAGACTAGATAAAAAGCCCATTAGCTACGTCCCCACTTCAAATCTTTTACAGTGTTTGCGGAATACTCAAAGCCCAAATCACCGCTAAAGAAATATTGCTGTGAGTTGTTGTTCGTAAACCTGCCTGACTTCTTGTCAAAATCTGCCCAATGCGAAGCCAAGGCTATTGTAACATCTGAGCTGTTATTACCTTCATCAATTTGAAACTGTGTAATCTGGCCGTTAAAAACAACAATAGGCGCACCAATAACCGTGCCATTCGCCGCAATAACCGCTCGGCTTATCGTAGCTTCCCTATTAATCCAATTTTGATTTAAAAAGATGGATATAAACGACTGTTCTGCGCCCGATACCGTTACATTAACCTGCCCAACTCTTAGCTCTTGGGTTTCTTGAGGCGAGGCAACACCTAGCAAACTGTCACTGGCTAAATAAGTATTCCCGCCGTAAGTAATATCATGACCAAAATCAGTTACATAAATATCAGACGACAAAGCAAAATGTACTAAATGACATAAGCGGAAATTATCTTTTGCCAATTCCGTAATTACTGAAGCGCTAATAGTCCTGCTCATAACGCTTCCACCATGTCTACTTCGTATTCGTAACTATCATAGCCGCCCAAGTTAAACTCTTGAACATCGCTATCTAAGCGCATGGTAAATGGAACGTCATTATAGGTTATGGCTGTGTTATCGCTCACCGCCTCGACTAAAGCAGGTTGAATAGTCATAACACCTGCGCCTGCCCGATCAGAGACCACCATATAAACTTTGTTGTGATTGGCGAACTTTACAAAATCACCCGCTTTCAACGTGCCTGTGATCCCGTCTATCGCAATTGTTGTATCACCTACTGAGTGTGCGCCGTTCGTTAATATCGTGCCTGTCGCTGTGCCACTCGTTGAGCTAATAACAGGTGGAACAATCGTAAACGTGTTTAATTGCCCTTCTAAGGTCATGATAAACGCGTAAACAGGCGCAAACTCTGTCCTTTTAAGCTGGTTGTATTTCGCTGTAAATGACCACCTTTGCGCACCGATAGACCGCACCTGGCGCCTACCGCTTCGCGTCTCAGTCATTACGTTAGATGCCCTGCTTTTTACATTGATAGCCGCAAATTCTGGGTCTGTTGGGTAACTCATACTAGCGCCGCCTTACCTTGATCGTTCAAGGCTTGGTTAATCATTGAAATAATCTGACCGCGCCGATTTGATAACAACTGATCGAATCCCTGCGTGTCATTTGCTTGTATATTGAACGACACATTGGCCGTCTTACTCACTACCGAAGGTTGAGCCGTGCCTAGCGCTTCATTGGGCGTTATTCGGCCACCAGTGCCCATAGTCAAAACTTCAGGCCCACGCTCACCAACTACATAAGACTCGCCCGCTCTAACCTGCCCGCCTAATGCTCGACCCGATAAAGACTGAGCCGCCGCCTGCACACCAGTAGCTACAACCGTTGCATAGGCCGCCGCACCAAGTGCTGGGCCAATAACTGGAATGCCCGCCAATGCTTTATAAGCATCCATCGCGGCAGTAAACGTGCTAGAGATAATCTTTTTAGCGTTTTCGCGCTTTTCTTCATTAGCCAAGTTGACGCCGATTCTAAACGCTGCCTTTTGCTTTTCTGACTTGCCTTTTAGTAACAAATCTTCAGCAGCTAATAAACGCTCGTTTAACACTTGGGCGCGTTCTGCCCTCGCTTCGTCCTGAGCCTGCCGCTCTGCCTCGATCATTTCATTCATTAAGCGGTCATTCTCAGCATGAAGCCTTATAGCCTCATCACGGCTCGCCAAGTCTGCCTCAAGCAGTGCCATTCGCTGATTCATGGCGTTAACCATAATTTCAGTTTTGGCGTCTTCAAACTCTTGCTCAGAAATTAACTCTTGATCTCGATAACCTTGGATTTCTGCGATTCGCTCGCTTTCCTGTCGGCCTATCAATTCCATTTCGGTCATGTTTAAAGCTTGAATATCAGACAATCGCTCTTGCGCGCGCTTCTGCTCCAAGTCTCTACGTTGTTTTGCCTGCTCGTCTAAAACTTGAGCCTGAGCCATTAGCGCTTCGTTTTCTTTATTCAGCGCTTCGATATTTTTAGTAGAAGCCAATTGCTTTTCGTTAGCAATCGCTAAACCTTCACGCTGTACGCGCGCAACTTCTGCCTCGCGTTCGGCTAATTCAGCCTCAAGGTCTATTTGTAACTTCAAAGATTTTTGTAAAGCTAGAGTGCGCTCGTAACGTCCCTGTGTGATCATCTCAGCGACTTTGCCGCCTGCCGCTCTGTTAGCCTCAATCTCTGCTAATTCTTCTTCTACAGCCGCTAACTGCTCTTGTGCTGTCGCTGTGCCGTTAGACAATGCGATAAGTGTGCGCAACTCATTGATCAGGCTTGTGGCGCTTCTAGCTGTGTCTTCCAAGAAGCCGCCAACCTTGCCCTGAGAGATAGTTAAGAATAAAGCGTCCCAGCTATCGCCTAAGTTTGAGATTGCGCCATCAAGAGTAGCCGCACGCTCTGCCATTGCGCCAGCAAATTGCACCTCACCAAGACGCATTAAATAGCCTTCGATTTCGGCAGCGTTTTTGCCTATCGTTGTAGTAACGCCTTGGAATGTGAAAGATACGCGGTCGCCTTCGGATGAGGCGCGAATACCAAACTCTTTTAAGCGCTCAAATTCACCTGTGGCTGCATCTGCTACCGCTTCGATCATCTGGTTAAGGTCTTTGCCCATCGCCGAGGCAGTGTTACCGTAAGAGCGTAAGGCTTCTTCGCTAGGGTTTAACCCCAAAGACATTAGCTTGGTAAACGCTGTGGCAACCTGCGCAAGATCGTAAGGCGTAGTTTTAGCAAAGTCTTGGATTTGCCTAAACGCACGCTCGGCATTATCAGAATTGCCAGTCATGGTTTTAAGCGAGGCATTGATTTTGTCAAACTCACGGGCAATTGAAACGGTTTTAATCGTTGCGCCAATTGTTGCTAACGATACAGCCGTAGCCGCCAAAGACTTAGCGTTAGCTTTCGCATAGTCCTTGAGATTGCCCATTGCAGTATTTAAGCCGCGAGTTTGTCGGGCTGTTTCTTGTGATTCTCGGCCTAAACGGTCGATTTCATTTGCGGCACTGCGACCAGAGCGGGCAACATCTTTTAATCGTCTATCCGCAGTTTGTAGGTCGCGTGTATCAGCCCTAAAGATTAATGATGCTGTTTCAGTGGCCATGTCGGTTTAACCTCTCTGTATCTGGCCAACGTCATAATGGCCGTAACTTCCCAATATTCTAACTCATGCCCCGTTAATTTCATAAAGCAATCTATTTCTTGATAGCTAAACTCGGTTAGCTTTTCATACGCTTCCCAAGCATTCATCAAGACGTTAGAAAATGGCGGTCTATCCCTTAACTCTGGCGGCTCTTTACCTGTGCTCTTATAAACTTGTTGGAATGTGTCAAAACGGCTAACTGTCGAATTCTCTGGTCTTGAGTGCATCCAGAACAACCAGCGCCCATAGGTAACAAACTCGTCAATTAGCCCTTGGTAAAATTTGCGCGTTCACCACAAAAATCTAATACGCGTTCGACATTTAAAGGTGAGTTTTCAAACAGCTTGCGGCACGCTTCTTCGCTAAACTTTAGCGGCTTGCCTTTCTCTGTAATCTCGCCCCAATCAATGACAATGGCGCAAACAAAGTCAACATCCAAAGGCATAAAATCGAAATTATCGAAATCAACCTTCTTAGCCTGTAGCTCCATGATCTTTTTACGCTGTGCCCGCTTTGCCTTGCGAAAGTTTGCCGAGTCTTGGCCTTGAACCACAACATAGGCATCGACAATGTTACCGTCTGAGCCTATGAGGTGGCATTTAGAGCCTGTTTCGTGCGCATCTTTCGTTACTAACGATTCAAGCTCCATACATTACGCCGCTGTGCGAGTGATTACGATATTAGAGGCGTCAGTTGCGTCATAAAGGCCAACAAATTCCATTGCAATCGTTACAGCACCCTCACCGCTAACGTCTGGCTGGCCTGAGTTGTATTTAACATTGCCAAACTCAATCAGGTAATCATTACCTGAAAGGTCGGTCAAAGTTAACGCGATGCTCGATGAAGTCTCATTTAAAAACTTATCGTATAGCGCCTTAGACTCAAAGTAGGTAGTTAGCGTGCCAGATACGCGCGATTTGCCAATGCTTGGTCGGTTTGTAGTTTGGCTGCCGATAGAGAACAAAGGCTCAATGCCATTCTCTAAGGTCATTTCCAAAGCCGTAACTGTAGCAATAGCAGAACCGCCCTCTGTAATTGATCCCGTGAATGAATCAAAAGGCGAGTTGCCCACATCAGCAGAGTAAGTGCTAGAAGCAACCTGCGTAGTGTTAGTGGTTAAGTCTTTACCAATTACGCCGATAGTTAAGCCAATCATCGCGTTAGGCGATACCGACAAAGCAATAGAGTTTACTTCGCACCCAGTGTAGCGGTGGTACTCAGGCGTTGCCAAATCAGCAAACTTGCGCTCGAACGTAAATGATCGGCGAGTAGTGCCAGCTTTCAAAACGTCTGTAGTCCAAGTGCCACACAAAGCCGCTTCTAACATATCGTCAAAGGCTTCATATTCAAGCTCGCCAGTAATATCGCCCGATACGGATTTGTTACCGTGTCGGAAATCTTCTACCTGTCGGTCGCCGCGTAGCTTTTCGGATTCGATGGCGTCTTTAGTGATCGCTAAAGTCGTACCCGTATGTGGTAGCGGTGTCCACGTTGGAGTTGACGGCGTTGTGCCGTAAGTGCTTTCTGCAACATAGTGCAGACTGTGTTGTGCGCCGTTTGCTATAGTCATGTCCTAGCCCCTGTATATGTCTGTACTGAAATTGATACTGGCACAAAATACCAAGCACCATCTAATAACGCCGAGCCGATACTAACTGACCTCACGCGCAAGTTAAGCCCATTATATGACAAAACCGTGCCACGTTTAAAATGATCTGCAATAGTATCGGGTAAGCTGCTTCTACCTGCGCCTCTGGGTTGAACTACGTCCACCTGATAAATGGCGTTTGTCTCATCTTTACCAGTCGTGCCAAGTGTGACCTGTGAGGTCTCAGCAGGTATTAAATTAGGCCGCAAGAAAACAGCGCTGGCGCTAGGCTCATAAGCAATATTAGGCCAAGCTATCGGCGTATCATCTAGCGAATCAAGATGAACCGATAAAGCCGCTTCCATGTCATTAAAGTAAGTGCTCATCGTGCCGCCTTGTTAACCGCTTCTTGAAACTCAGCAACCGTTACGCGCACCATGCCTTGTGGCGCCTGCTCTGAGTATCCAAACTCTAGCCGCGTTGCATAGGGCAGGTTATTAGCTAAATAAAACGTCTGCCCCATTTCCATAGAATTGATAACCGCGCCAGCTTGAGCCGTTGCTCTAGCGCCTGTGCGGTCGCTGGTTGAGGTAATGTTTTGCTTAGGCGAACCAAAGCTAGCTTGCCAGTTACCACGAAAGCGCCCCGTGTCTACTGGGCTTCGCTTAATGATTTTACTGGTCATATCTAACAGAGTGCCGCGAACAACCTTTTCAGGAAACTTGCTTAGATTCTCTAATGCCACATCTAAAGACTTGCTCATTTGCGCACCTGCAAATTAGCGGCAACCACTGTGTCGGCTGGCTTAATCTCAGACACCGAAATAACGCGATAAACATCAGAGCCTATGGTTACTGTGTCGCCTACCTGATAGTCGCCAGATTCGACTAATAATCTGCGGTCGCCCCTTAATACTGTGCCTTCTGCTAAGTCAGCCTCTGAGTAATCAAAGACGCACGCATTTTTCGCGTATGTTGCTGTGCTAGTGTTCGCTTTTCCTGTCGCTGGGTTATACGCGCCATCCGTCACACGGGCAAATGTGTAAGACTTGCCGAACTTCTGAATCATTCGGCCAGCAGACGACTGCAAAGGCGTGTAATTGTAGCTCATGCACGCGACACCAAAGACATAGGCTCGGTTAGCTTCTGCAATGCCTTAGACAAAGCAGGCGTTGCACGCTTCATGCCTGTGCTTGATTTGTAAGTAACAGAAATACTGTCTATCTTTTCGCTGATTACTTCGCGCTCATCAGGCGATAAACGACTGTCGCCGTCAATCTCAACCTTAATCGCTTCGTAAACTGCAAGTTTTAATTGATTTGGGATTTCGTCAGAATCTACAGAGTAGCCGTCAATATAAACCATATCTCTAGGCCATTGCAGCGGCTGTGTTTCTGTATGCTTCAAACCTTTAAAATCTAAAGACTCGATATAATCCATTGCGCGGTAAATTTGCTGTGTTACCACTTCGTCTGTGCCATAGGTAATGCCGCGAGCATCAGCCCATGCTTTGAAGTCGGCAAGCGAAACATAAGTATTCGCACCAGTAACGATTGCGCCTGTTTCTACTACCAGTGCCATATGCTTAACCCTTTACTTGGTAACCGCCTTTCTTGAAGTTATCAACTTCGCTTGGATGGACGTTAGCTTCTTTGCCATCGTCACGAATCATTACAACCAAATCAGATTTTGGCTTAGTGACTCGCTTTTTCGTTGTTTTCTTTTCTTCCATTTGCCACTCCAAGTGAGAAGGGAGGCCGAAGCCCCCCCTGTCACGTTTAGCCAAGCAGTGTTGCGATAAAGTCTGATTTCCAAGCCTTAACGCCCCAAGCCGCTGCAACTTCGATCATGGTTTTACGATACCCTTTGTAAACACGGATTTCGAAAACTAGACCTGAGTGAGGGTCTTGGACAAGCATTGCATCGTCAGCCGCGTCACCACCTTCGGGTACAGCAGGCGCACGAACCGCAAGCTCAAGTGCTCGGCGGTGGAATGCTACGTTAGCAGTGTAGCTGTTGCCCACGGTCAAAGCCGCGTTGTCAGCTACCGCAGTGCGCAGACCAGTTTGACCGATAACCAGAGAGCCACCAGACAAAGCAGTGTTAACCACATACTTGTTAGTGTCGCCGTTAAAGGTAATAACATCACCAGCCAAGATAGTGCCAGAGCCGCCATCTACAGCAATTGAGGTATCACCGATAGCCGCAGACGCATCGTTCAGCAAGTAGCTAGCGCCAGTGCCTTTGGTGTGCGAGCGTACAGCTGCAGATTCACGGATACCCAAGCCTTGAAGGTCAAGCAAAATGCCTTGACGTAACAAGTCAGTGCCGCCAGCTTCGTTGGCTTTCTGCAATTGCGCCAATTGACGAAGGTTAGTACCCGCCAAAGTGTTAAGAACAAGTGATACCTGTCCGTCATTCTGGGGCATACCGTTGTCAACCAAGATTTGGCGAATTTCAGCAACTTCAGAGAAGTTAGAGCCGAAAGGCGTAGTGCCAGCAGTACCGAAAGCGCGTGAAGAATTGGTGTATGCTTCAGTTGCCAAGTCTGCTTCGATCTCGTTGCACAAAGTGCGCATAGCTTGGACGATTTGGTCACCGTAAACAGTATCAAAACCAATACCGTTGTTTAGGTGGCGTACGTCTTCGCCAGTGTAAGGAATCTGTACAGCGCGTGACTTGCTGATAGACAAAGTTTTGTTGTCTACAGTTTGGTCAGTGCCTTCAGGAATGGTCATTGCCTCTGACACATCGACAGCAGAAGCCGCGCGAGTGAAAGACGCACGAACGGTATCACCTTTGGCAACACGCTCTGAACCGTCAGCGTTAATGGTAGAAGCAGGAATGAAGCCAACAAGCTCCCGCCCTACTACGTCAGCCGCTTTATAAATATCGGCGGCGAGATTAGTTAATACGTTAGCCATTGTTGGCCTCCTTATTCATCAAAAATTTTACCGCCTGATTTTATGAACTCGGCACGCTTGCCGTGATTCATAGCGTCAAAGTCGGCTCTACTGATTTGCTTCTGTTGGCCTTCAGCTCCGCCTTGGCCTCTTGCGGCTCCACCACCTTGGGCTTGGCTGCCATCAACCAAAAACGGGTAAGCCGTCTTAATTGAGGTAGCCAAATCATCAAGAGTTGAAACAGTCAATTGCCCTGACTCATCCGCAACTCTGATCTCGTCATCAACAAGCGTTAGCCTCTGGCTAATTTGCTGTTGTAGTAATTGTGCCTTCTGTGCGTCTTTTGTCAACCTTGCGGCTAATTTTGCCGCCTCAGTGCCAATTTTTTGACGCTTAATGTTCGTGCTTAATTCTTCTAGCTTTGACTTCAGGCTGTCGCTTTCCTGCTTCTGGCTTTCAAACAACTGCTTATAGTCGTTATCAGCCTTGGCCTTTGCCTCTGCTTCTTCCTTTGCGAGCCTTCGTGCTTCCTCTCGCTCTTGCTGTACTTTCTTTTTCTCAGCCAGCAATTCGTCAACTTTGCTTTTCAGTCCAGAGGTTTCGCTTTCTAATTTGCTTTGAAACTCCGACTGTAATTTTTCCGATAAAACCTTTTTTACATCATCTTCTAAGTTTAGTTCGTTTAAGAACTCCATTGCTCACCTCTGGTTTGCAAGTTTGCGGCTCTGCCGCTTTTTGCTTGAATAATCAAGCCCCGTTGCCAATGATACCATTTTACTAATAAAGTAAACAAATCTCTGTGATATCCTTGCTTTTTCTATTTTTCACCAGCTTCCATTTCTTTGACAAAATTTTGCCACTTTGTGCTTAAATCGCTAAATTTACTAATTGAAGAACAAGCAGAAATAAAGTCTAAAATGACTCTAGAGTTTGTTTTTCTCCAAATTGCCTGCTGTTTTGCGTCTTGCAGTCTTTTGCTTAATTCTGGTTTCATTAATCTAAATCCCAAATTTTCTTGTCTGTCACAACTGCGCCGCGATTCAAAACGACCATGTATTTGTTTTCAACAATATTTACTGCATCATAACCAGCTATAATCGCCGCCCTTGACGTATCAGCAGACAAACTTATTTCTATATCTTCAATTAATCTAATTCTTTGTCTGAGCCTATCAGCTAACGCGTTTTCTCCAGCATTTTTTGCTGCTATAAGTTTTCGCTCAATATCTGGTATAGGCTCAAAACCTAACTTAGATAATGCCTCATCAACAAGATCATAGGGCTTATCGCTTCTGTAATTGTAAACTTTAGCATTTGGTTTTAGCTTCATTCTAAATACAGCGCCAGAACCATTAGAGTAGCCGTATTGACTGGCAACATCGAAGCCTGTAGCTTTTGGCATATTTGGATTGGGGCCATAGCTTGTATAAGTTCCTGAGCCAAAAACGCCACCACCTATAAAATGCTCATCGTCGAAATACTGATTAACTAATTCTTTGCCTGTTGCATCATCGTAATCTGTCACACCCCTAAATAATGTGTCACCTTTTATCGCGTCAAAATCAGCTTCGCTAACGATAGTAGGCTGGTTGTCATAATTCGCAATTCTTGTATATCTTGCGGTTTTTTCGTTTTCGTAAACCCTTCCAAGGCTATCAACTTCAGATATAAATTCAGGCGTTATTGCATCAATTCTCTTATCTGGAATAACAAGTTCTAATCCTTTTGGCTTTTCTTCTTTTGAAAAAGTATCAACTATTGCTGTTGTTTTAGCCTTCAGATTAAAACTCTCGTCCAAAGTCTTTAAGCTATCAAGCGGAATAGGGTTGCCCTTGGCGTCAATGAAGCGATCTAGGCTTAGCTTTTTACCTCTAAACAGCTTGCCGCGTTCCTTGCCTAAAACCTCATCCTGAAAAGCGGCAGGTTGTCGGCGTAACCATGTTTCGTAGTTAGTGCCTGCGCCTATTTGCTCTTTACCGTCTGCGCCAATGGCTGGTCTTTCGCCTTCAATATCAGCGCCTAGCGTAAACTCTGGTTTTACCTTTGGCACGATTGTAGAGCGGCAATTAAAGTGCGCTGGTGGTTTTGGTGCGTCTGGATCATTGAACGAAAAAACCTGCCCATCAAGAGAGCCGCAAAGAATCGTTGTTCTGTTATCTAGCGCCGCCACCCACTCGTAGCCGTCTAAAACGTCTTCGTTTTCCTGCATCACCTGAGTTCTAGCTACAGTCGCAACATTGTTAGTAGCCGTGCGTGTTATCGTCATCGCTTGGTTTTTATGTAACCCAGATAAGCGTTCTAATCTGTCCGCAATCTGTCGGTTAGTCTCGCCCAGTATCGCGCCGTCCGATATTTCCTGCGCTATCTGCCGTGCGCCTTTATTGGTAAACGCCTTAAACACATCGGTCATGTTTAAAAACTTACCGTCATTGACCTTCATTTTTGATAGATCAACTGCCGCATTGATTTGGTCAGGCGTTGGCAAGTTAACGCTGCCTGCTATGTTTGTCTCTAACAGCCCTTGGCTAAACTCTGCCTCGTATAACGCGAAGTCTTTTAGCTCCTGCATTCTCTCTTGCAGATTGCCGTCTATCATTGTTCGATATTGCAATTGCATGTCAGCGCCAAGAAGTCGCAAGCGGTCAACCTGAAAATCGGCTAGATCGCCACTCATTAGCCTACGAATGGCCGCATCGGTAACAGCTTGGAGCGCTTCAACGGTTTTTTTGCCAACACCAGAACCAAACCTCTGTATAAAGATTTGGTGGCGGATCATTGCATTGGCAATAGCGTCTTGAGAAGACATTATTTTTTCTTTTTGTACCCCGAGGCGTAAATAGCCTTGGCTTGTTTTTCAGCTTCCGCTTTCGTCTTGTAGACTTTGCCAGTCTTGCCCCAGCGGTAACCACCTTTCACTTTCATTACGGGCATATGCTCACCACTTAACCTTCGAAGACCACCAAGCCGCAGACATTTTGCCCTTGGCTATGTTCTTTGCGTGCCTTGCCTTAAACGATGCTCGCCGCGCTTTGTCAGCGTCACTTTCGTTTTTCTTTGGTGGCGAGCCTTTAACGCCTTGCTGTCCAAATCGAATAATCTTTTCTTTGCCGCCCTCGCACGCTTTCACAACATGCGATTTTGTCGGATGGCTTGGCGTCCGCTTAGGCTGGTTGCACTTCATTTTCGATTTGTCGATTTTAGCCATGATTACACCATAGGGTTAATGTTTTCTCGTTCCTGCTGAACGTCATCAAGCGTGCGCGATGGGTCAACAATGCCCGCAGACTGCAAACGGTCGAAAATGTCTTTATCGCCTATCAAGTTACGGTCTAACAGAGTTACCATCGACATAATTAACTGCGGGTCTACTGATTTGTCGTAAAACTCGCGATTCATTTTAAACTCAATGTCTGAATCATCAGCGCCCATGAATTCCGCGCACCAGTAAAGGCAAGTTTCGATTGCTTCGGATAGATTGGCCACAATGTCGCCCAACACCGAGTTTTCACTAGCAAAGCGAATCCGTGCGCCTTCTGCCGTTTCGTTAGTGCCTCGGTCAGTAATAATGCGAGCACCAATAGCAACCATTTGCGCTTCTTTTGACTTCATCGCCTCAAGCACTAGGTTGTTAGGGTCTGCCTGCAATAGTGTAGCGCTACCAGTTTCACCCAGCACATGACCTGCGCGAGAACCCAACTTAATGCCGCTAGGATTGTAAGCCTGCCATTGCTCAACACTCAAACTGTGTGTGATAAACAAAGTTGGCTGGCCAGTAATAAAACAGCTTTCTTCGTAGTCTGCCGAGTTGCGATAATGTGCAATATTCACATCGGCAATGTCAGATAGTGGTGGGTCATCAACTGTCGAGTCGTTGTTTTTGCTACCCACAAACTGAGCAGGGATAACATCCCAATTCGTGCCATCTGCGCGTTTTGGATAAACTTCTTCCGTGTACGGTTGCTCATCGCGGTAAATCTGTTGCGTGTAACCGTCTGGCCTTAAGCGTAAAACGCGATATTGAGTTTTTGATTCATGCCCAAACTCGTCATCGTCAGAAATATACTGCTCAGCTAATACGCACATTGTGAGCAGTTTACGCCCGTTGATTACTTCTGTTTTCCAGTTAACCACTTGCTCGGCAGTGTATGGAATAATTGACGCCCGCAAATCCAGCATCATTGTTTGCTCTAACGATAAATCGCCGTCAACCTGTGGGTAGTCAACAAGAAAAAGTGACCGCCCAGTTTCTAGCAAATTAGATAATTCATCTTTGGCTAATTGAACAAGGCTTAGGCCATCGCCTGTAGCATCATCTTCTAAATAATAAAGCTGGTCGGGCAACTCATATCTAGGTTTATGCCGAAAGGCAGCGCCCACAAGCGCGTTTTTCGTTCGGCCAGTAAAGTTAGTAAACACCGCTCGTTTTAAATACTGTCGATAGCGTACAGTTTCAGAGCCTATACGGTCATCGTTAGACTCTGCATCAGGTACAGGCAAATAGAGATGGCGCTTTTGTTTTACGGCAACTGAGCCTTTTACAGCATCGCGAGTCTTTGCCCAGACTGGCGCATATAACTCATACTGTGGATGTTTAGTATCTACTGGCATGATTTTAGCCCAATGAAAATTTTATACATGATAACACTTTACGTTGCGAAGGCGAACGGCACATTAGCTACAGGCTTAACAATCGGCATTTCGTATGCTATAGGGTACGTTGTCGCATCGTTCTGGTGGTCATTCCCGCTTGTCTTATCAGGCTCGCCATTCTTGTAGGCTTGCTGTTCTAAGCAGTTAGCAACCGTTGGGCATAGCGCGTCATTCACTCTGATTCGCCCAGATTCAAACGCTGCATTTGTCGCAGCAACCCTGTCTTTAACCGCTGGGTTAGTCTTCTTAGCTCTAACGTAAAAGCCAGCCTGCTGTAATAAAGCAATATCAGAGAGCGAAGCGTTAACTGTCTTTCTACTGCCGCCGCTTGCGTCTGGGTATATGTAAATTTTATGGCCTTGGCTTTGCCACTTATCCTGTATTAGCCTAATCATTTCGGGCGTGTCATACATACTGGTTAATTCTGCGACCGCGTGCCATGTATAGCCGCCGTCTCGCTGAACATAAACAGTTGCCGCCTGTTGCGTTACGTTGAAGTCACACCCGATAAACAAAGGCTCTTTATCTTTTATGGTCTCATCGCTTCTATGCGCCACTCGGTCATAGCTTTGGTAAACAGTGCCAGAGGTTAGGTTAACGAATCGCCCGTTAATGTAAGCCTCTAGCAATTCAGACGGATAAATAGCTCTAAGTGAATCTATGTAATCAGGCGGTAAGTATGGGTTAGAAGTTGTTGGCGCTTGGATAATCTCGTAACCGTCTTTGGGGTTTTTTTTCCAAGTCTCATAAACGAACTTAAAGCCTTCTGGCGTGGTCGTTACGCCTATTGTGTTTTGCCCTTGCTTCTTCTGGCGATTCCTTGCGAGTATCTGGCGAAAGGCATAGGCTGCATCATCGCTCTTTAACGTGTCTAGCTCGTCTATGTCGGCGTCTGCGTGCTCATAACCTACAATTCTATTTGGGTTATCCATAGATCGGAAAATGATATTCCCGTAACCCTCAATACTTATCATGTTTAAAGGCGACTTAGCCAGCTTGTAGGATATATTTAAATCCGTAAGCACTGCTTCAAATCGAGGCCAAGCAATCATCCTAATAAGATCATAGGTCGGCTCATAGAAGCCTCTATTTGTGCCTTCGTTGGCTAACAGGCCGAATATTGATCTAAGAATAGCCGCCTCTGTCTTGCCAGCACCAAACCCAGCAACCAAAGCAGGGAACTTTGCTTTACTGGTTATGTAATTAAACTGTGGGACTGTCGGGCTTATGTGAAAATCTCTGCCCTGTGTTTCATGCCTCATGTGGCGCGTTCAAAATTACATTGATTGGCTGCTTAGAGTCGCCTTCAGATTCTGGCTCTTTCCATCCTGCCTGAGTCTTAAGATAGAAAATATTTGCGGTCACATTGCCTTCTTTGGCAAGCGAAATAAGATTTAAGCCCATGTCTGCGTGTTGTTTTGCTCGGCCTCTTTTATAAGCCTCAGAAACTTGGGGTTGTCGCTTCTCAATTTCTCTTAGCGTATTCTCACAAATTCCAAAGTAATCAGCTACTTGGCCTTTTGTGAGTACAGACGATAAAGCCTCTAATTGGATAATGTCTCGATCTGATAAAACTACAGGCGGTCTGCCGCCGCCATCGCCTTGATTGCCTTTTTTCATGTTGCCCTCTGGGTCTTTTGTCTCTGACAATTCCCATTGTAGCAATATTTTATCATTTATCTTTCTTTTTCGGCCTCTGGCAATCTTCGCAATAGTGTTCAACGTCTTTGTGCCTAAATCCGTATTTAATGATGATCCTGCACTCACTGCATAACAAAGCACCGACACCGCCGTTAAACTTCACAATTGCGTTTTTGTAGTCTTTCATAACTAATCCTTCACGAAAACACCGCCTTCAATCATTCTGCCTTTTCTGTGCTTAATCTCATTCCATGCTGATTCACAACATTGCTCTAAGGTTAAGTCTTCCATTGCGCAATAGTTAACTAGACAAACCATAACATCGCCTATGGCGTCTATCACTTCTTTTCGGTCATTCTTGGCGTGAGCGTCTGCCAGTTCGCCAACTTCGCTAATCGCTTTTAGTAGCTGCGCTGTGCTTGTGCTGTGGTCATAAATGCCTCTTGTATCTGCCCATGACTGCACATTAAAAATAAACTCTTTCAATCTACCTCTCCTAATAAATAATCAAGCCTAACATTTGTTAAGCCTATCAATCTGAATATGTCTTCTTTACAGTGATGCGCGCTAAACGGCACACCATCCAATACCACACAAAAAACAAAATCTGGGATGTTTTCGCCTTCCTCTAGTGCCTTTGCTAATAACCGCAATTGCTTTGGTAAATCCATGCTATTACTCAGACTCATAATTCAGCTCCAGCCACCGTTTATACCTTGGGTTTTTGTGCCGCATCCTGTTTATGACTTGCTCTGAATTATCTATTTTCTTAACAGTTACTTGGCTGTCTTTGTAGCCTTGTCTATACGCTTCTTTCCACGCTTCCATTATCAAAAACTCAGCCTCCTGCTCGTCTATATCGCTAAGCGAGTAATTGTTCTTTTGCATCCATTCTTCAAATGTCATCACTCCCTCCATTTGACTCATCTACTTACCATTTAGCCGCCATATGTTCTATATAGCGACCAAAATTTGGGACTGTCTTTTAGTTGGCCTCGGCGCAGTCATTCCGAATTAGGTATGCCGAAAGTTATCTATTTAGCGATTTTGTGCACACATATTCGCTTTTTGTGTCGTGATTCGCTTTTTGTGTCGTGCGATTCCTCGCTTATACACCTGAAACTATGCAAAACCATAGTTGTAGTTCACTTTTACATATAATTTTTTATTAAAAAAACATGCAAAAATACGACACTTTATTGCGCCATGTAATGCACTTATCTTATCGTTGGCACCGCCGCTAGGATTTGAACCTAGAACCTATGGGGTAGAAGCCCATTGCTCTATCCAATTGAGCTACAGCGGCTTTAATCCTCGATGTAATCTTCCCAAATGTCTTGTTTAACTGGGTCGATATAGTCAGTCTCAAAGTAGCTTATCCTTGGTGCTAACTCAACTGGCGTTACCGCTTCTTCAACCCAAGTTGCAAACTCAGCGTGTTTGTCGTCTGTATATACGCCGAGTATATACTCAGACTGCCCCGTGTTCCTGTTCACCATCTCTACAACATACATAGTCGTCACCCCAAAAAGCATAGCCATAACGCTCAGCGGCTTTCATGTATCTTCGTAGCGTCAATTCTGACACACCAAATAACATAGCAATATTACAATAATAAACGCCTTTGTTATATAACTCAAACGCTTCAGCAATTTGCTCTATAGAAAGGCAGCGTTTAACAGGCTTTGGCTTTGCTTTTACGGCTTTCTTTTTTGGCTTTTTAACCTGCTTTGGCTTTACGGGCTTTGCAGGATATTTGACCTCTAGCCATTCTCTTAATTGCATTCTGGCTTTAACCCTTTGTAATCAGGCCACGCCTTCTTGCAGACCATTTCTGTATAAACTCGCTCTTGGGTCTGGGCTTCTTCGAGGTCGCCGTTGCCTGCAATACCAAGGCCGACCAATAAGGCAATAAGCATCGCAACAATTAAGGCCATGTTTTCTACAAATTTGTCATCGTCTTTTTTCATAACTCCCTCCTAATGAGCTGGTGGCCAGCTCTGTGAATTCCAAACGCTGATCATAGCGTCGATGTTTGCCGCTTGAGCCAACTTTGGCATACCAACGTAAACACCGCGTAACGCATAAAAGTCTGCATCGTCATCAAGACCACATGCACCCATCAAACCGCTTAATTGAAAATAAGTCATAACTCCCTCCGTGGCTGCCGTTAGGCGACCTTGATCCATTTGTAATACCCTGAAGTCCACACAACGCCCTGCTGAATCCAGATGCGTTTGTGCGTCTCTCTAAACTTCTTGTCGTACTCTGCATGTACGCGCATAACCTCGTCAGCGTATTCGTTCGCAGTGACTTGCTTTTTATTCACATAGAAGTTTATCCCGTCATGCACATTCCCAGCCTGAATCTGTCGCGCCACATCCAATAAGCGATGGACGTTATTTTTTCTGATGTTAATGATTTCTGGGTTAAGAGTAAGATCTGATTTAAGTTCAAAATATGCCATTGTCATTCCCTCCAATTACCACGGAATTATTTCAGATGATGGATACTGGCTAAAACGCTCGCCCTCAAAAAATCCGTCAACTATTTTTTTAGTTGTACAAACACCTGAGTCAGTGTCTGCGGTCATAATGTAGTAGTTATTGCCATCAACCAGCGCCATGATGATGTTAGAAACAATCTTACAGCCGCCATTCTTGTATTTCATGATTACTTGTTTGTCGATCATTGTGTATCCCTCTCAGTTAAAGCGCTCCCTGCGCCGTTGAGATAATTAGATAACAACTAAATACCGATTGCAACCCTTTTAGTTTATTTTTTTAAACTTTTTTATTGTTTTTTTTAGTTGTAGCTTTCGGGCTTATAATCTGGGTCTTGCTGTAGCTTCTTGTATTCCTCGCGGTAGTGCTTGGCAACTTCCTTCCTGACTGCTTCGTTTGCCTTCAAAATGCCGTTCGATTTTTCCTGAAGCATGTCTAGGTGGCCTTTGCCCCAATACTGCTCTAGCCATCGCACAAACTTAGTTGGGTTTTCTGTCATATCTCTGTGACACCATGAGCACATACAAACTGCGTTATCAAGGGAATAGCGAACAATTTTTTTACGCCT
>Ga0209475_10001331_pt1 | contig 32202 bp, 20 predicted proteins | sample tdDd471_FD_187128 | JGI IMG/M metagenome (GOLD analysis project Ga0209475, IMG submission 187128) | Marine sediment microbial communities from the Atlantic coast under amendment with organic carbon and nitrate - tdDd47.1 (SPAdes)... | ecosystem: Environmental > Aquatic > Marine > Coastal >... | reverse complement strand
AAGTTGCGATATGTTTCTGGGAACATGGGAGAAAGGCTCTAGCAATATAACCGCCAAGCATTCCGATGTTCAGGTGAAAGTTAGTACGGAAGCAAGGAAAAAGTTAGCTGAGAGACTTAATTATGAGTCAACATGCGTAAGAAGGGCCATTATTACTCACTTGGGGCACCATCTCGAAAATGAAAAAGTAGGTTGGTTGATGCTTGATAAAATGCTTAAATACGTCGAAGATGATGATTGGTCAGAATTGAAGATGAATAGATATGTCTATGGAGAAATCAAAGCCAGTGATTATCCTAATTTGAAAAAGGTGCTTTATTTATATTGTAAACATTCTCCGATAAAAAACACTGCGATGCTGCTTGGATATGCTTCTGTTTTAAAAGTTGCAGAGAAATTAAAGTTACAACAAAGCTCATCTTAATTGATTATTATCTGTTCCTTTGTTGTTTAATTTGTAAATACTTTAGTCTTACTGAAGTATAAAGGGATGGAATCGCGGAAGGGATTACACCTTTTAATAGCACTTTAAATCCCTTTTTACTAATAATGTCCTGACCCAATTGGGGAGAAAGCATTCTCAATGTTCGCAATTTTTCAACTATACTTCTGTTGTTGTAAACATCCATCAGGTCAAGTATTCGCTCTCTGATCCAGATATCAAGTTGTTTACGTACTTCTTCCTGATTCTCTGATTTTTCTGCATAAGTAATCGCAACTCTCTTAAGCATTTCAACCGCTTTAATAATATCTTTAGAGTCTGGATCCTGATTTCGCTGTTCTACCCTTGCAATTCTAATGATATTTTCATAGGGTTTATCTTTATAAAAATCTTTCAGGTATTCAAGTAACCAGTAGAAAGCATATTCCTCTACGTTTTCTTTCTCTGTGGTTAACTGGGAAGAGTGAATCCGATAAAGCAGATGAGTTTGTGACAATACTTCTAACTGTTTGTTGCTTTTCAGGAGTTTAATCCAAAGCGCGAAATCTTCAGCTTTAGTTGTTTTTTCTGTTGGGTATCCACCTGTTTCAATCAATGTGCTTTTTCGTATCATTGTGCATGGATGTATTATGGGATTGTTACTCCATAGTATATTCCAGCCTACCATTTGAGGACTAATACCTTTATTTGGGTTTATTTGACCCGTGTTCGTACCAAGTTCATTGATTATGGCAGCATTGGAGCTTACCATGTCCAGTTCAGTATGGTCTTCCATATATCTTGACTGCTCCAGCAACCTGTTTTTAAACATAACATCGTCGCTGTCCATTCTGGCTATATATATTCCTTTGGCTATCTTTATACCCATGTTTAAAGACTCAACCAAACCAAGCCTGCTCGATGGTTTGACCAAATTGATACGTGAGTCCGTGTATTGTTCAATTATCTCAACAGAGCTGTCACTTGAGCAATCGTCAATTATCAGCAATTCAAATGAAGTAAAAGTCTGCGCTAAAACTGAATCAATTGCATCTTTGAGATAGCGTTCGCCATTGTAATTTGGCAGTAACACGGTAATAAGAATTTCGTCTGTATCTGAAACATCCATTAGTGAAGTTCTCCGGATAATATATTTATTAAAGCACATACGGTCATATCAAATCATATAATGCCACGAAAGGCAACGTGGTTTCACAGATGGCGTTTGGATTTGACAATGTTTTCTGGAAACTTTTGAAATTGGGAAACCGGTAAAGATTTACTGCCTGTTTTTGTTGCTCTTAATCAACAGGTTTAAAGATACAAAGCATCCTCCAAAGAGAATAAAGGCTGCCAGACACATAACGAGTATTCCTGAAAGTGGTGATTCCGGAAATAATATTCCGACCATTTTACTTGCTTTTATCACTTCATCCGGTGAAGACTTCAAGTGGCTCTGGTAGTCAATACGTGCAATTCCCGGCTCGCTTGGTATCCAATCTATCCCGGCTTTTCTATTTCTGTTAATAGGAGGAGCTGCCAGCAAAATAGTCTTTTCAACTTTTGATCCTGGGCGATAGGTAATGGTAATCGTACCTCCGGCTAATTCTGCATCCATGGACTCAAGGACAATACTTATTTCCTGTTGCCCAAGTACATGCTTGGGTAAATTAATTTTTACTTCACCTGCAAAACAAAATGATGATGAGGCAATAAGGAATGCTAGAATGAGCAGAAGCTGTCTTGTTCTCATTATTTCACTCCTTTCTGCTCTGTTTGCTCAAGTTTTCTGGTTGGTGACAATGTTAAAACGATACCGCCGATTACGGTTAAGCCGATCCAGATTGCGAAAGCAATAAGGTGCATGGAAATAACCGGTCCGGTTTGCATGTCATGCCCATATATACCGTCTGAAAGTTCTTTTGATATTCCAAATCCAAGAATAATAGTCAGTACTATTGGAAGCACCAGTTTAATAACCCAATCCCATATAGGCGAGAGCTTTAAGTGAGCAGTTTTATTTATTGATTCTCTCAGTTTGGCAACAGGGAAGAACCAGCCGATCAGGATGCATTCAATTAAGCCTACCAGTGGTAAGCCATACGAAAACGCCCAGTGGTCAATCAGATCCAGAAACGACAGACCAAAGGTGCCATTGGATGATAGAGAGTGGTCAATAATATTTGGCAGAGCAAAAGACAATGAACCTATCAGACCAAAGAAAGAAAAGATCAGAAGCGTGGTTTTGCGACTTGCCTTAAATTTGTCTATTGCTGCCGAAATCAAAGCCTCAACAAGCGAAACAGAGGAGGAAAGACCTGCTATCAAAAGAAGGGTAAAGAACAAGACTCCAAACATTTTAACACCGGCAGGAAACTGGGCGATGCCCTCTGGAACTATAAAGAACATCATGGACAAGGTTGAAGCTTTGGGCTGGATTACAAAAACAAACAGCAGAGAGAAAATTGCCAGTCCGGCGATAAATTCGAAAGAGCAGTTCATAAAAGAAACCATTAACGAGTTTGCAACCTGATCCGACTTTTTGGGCAGGTAAGAGGCATAGGCTGTCATGATGCCAAAACCCAGCGAGAGGGTAAAGAACATTTGCGAGAATGCGCCTTTCCACACGTCGAGGTTGGTTAGAATTTCCACGTTGGGAGTAAACAACAGCTGAATTCCCTCTGTGCCGTTTTCCAAAGTGATGCCTCTGATAATAAGGCCGATCATCATTACCCACATCATGGGTACAATAAATCGAACAGCTTTTTCAATCGAATTTGCACCTTTCCAGACAATAATAACATTCAAGATCCATACGAAGATAACAAATAAAAACGGAAACCAGGAAGAGAGCATGGCAAAGAAATAGCCGACGGGATTTGGTAGTTCGCCGATTTCATTGAAGGCGGGCAGGGCGGTTGCAGGTTCGTCAAACAGCGAGCCGAAAGAACCGAACCACATGCCAACAACCCAGCCCAAAATTGTAATATAGTACATGGTGATAAAGCTGGCGTTCAGGACTGCAAACCATCCAACAAACTCGCCGGGTTTTCCTGCAACTTTAAAAAGCGATTGAGGCAAGGCTCTTCTGGTGTTGTGACCAAGACCAAATTCGAGAATCATTATCGGTATGCCGATAAGAATTAAAGCTATCAGATAAGGCAGATAGAAGGCCCCGGCCCCGAATTTATATGCATTGGCCGAGAAAAATACGATGTTTCCAAGACCGATAGCAGAGCCGGAAGCTGCCATGATAAAACCGAATGTAGATTTCCAGTTACCTCTTGTGTGTTCTGCCACGACGTGAATCTCCGTAAAGAAAAACTTTTTAAGAAATGAGTTGTTACATTTTAGCAGGACTGCATTTATCCTCAAAGGATTTTATAAAGAATATTGAAAATACTTTGTTTATCGGGCAAATTCGCAGATTTTATTCAGAGGGCATTCTTTGCAAAGAGGCTTTGGTTTACAGAAGGTGGAGCCCAAAGCAACATACTGGGCGTGAAAATCATTGTATAGCGAGATGTCTTTGGGTATGTGTTTAACGTATAGATTTTGAAGTTTCTCATAACTGATATCTTCTTTTGAAATTCCAAGTCTAAAAGAAATTCTTTTAGTGTAGGCATCAATCACAAAAACTTTTCTTTCAAATGCATATAGTAAAATAGAGTCGGCGGTTTCTTCTCCAACGCCGTAAACATCAAGCAGTTGCTTGCGGAAGGTCACGGTGTCAAGAGATTCAAAGCTTGTTAAATCCTTGGTTCCATGTTTGCTTAAGTATTTACAAAGTGCTTTCAATCTTTTGGTTTTAAGATTGTAATAACCGGAGGGGCGTATCAACTCTGCTAAATCGTTATCTTCGGTTTTCAATATTTGAGTCAGGTTTAGCTTGTTGGCCTGCTTCAGGTTATACAGTGCTTTCTCAACATTTTTCCATGAAGTATTTTGTGTCAGAATTGCTCCTACACAAACCTCAAACGGTGTTTCCGCTGGCCACCAGTTCCTGAAACCAAAGTGATCAGAAAGTAGGTTGTATGTTTCTAATAATAATTTTTGCATTAAAAAAGCTCCCGCGTAATACGGGAGCCTCCTGTTGTTATCTTGTTGAATTATTTGCCAAACATGGAACCGGAATTTGCAGATTGTCCTGTACCGGAAATCTGTCTGATGACTTCCAGAATCTCGACTTTTATAAGCATCATTTCTTCAGACATGTTTTTTTGTGCCTTCATTTCCTTGTACAGTCTGATAAAAATTGCCTTGGAGTCTTCTGAAAGGTCTGGTGAGAGATAGGTGGCCCATGCATATTTATACATCACTCTCCATTTTTCTTTGCCAGGCTTGAAATGTTTCAGGGCTTTGGCATATGTTTCGGATGCTGTTGTGTAGTGGTCGAATGAAGTTGTTGACTTGTATTCGTAGTTTGCCAACTGATAGAGAACTACACCGGTGTTTTCGTTGCCTTTGTATTTCGCAAGAAAGGATTCCCACATTTGGGCAGCGACGGCTTTTTGATTTTTCTCATTGTATGCAGCAGCCAGCAGAAGGTAAGTATCTGCAAGGTGGTCAAAGCTGGTGAATCTTTGCTGGATTTCTTTACAAAGCATAATAACAAGATCGAGATTTGATTTGTAGTCAGACAAAATAGCTTTGGAAGGATTGCCTGTAGGAGCTTTAACTTCTTCCTTTACTTCAGTTTTAACTTCTGCGCCTTTAGCGTCTTTTTTTTCTTCGACTGCTGCTGCCTTTTCCTGCGTAACTGCCAGCATGGCTTTTTTCATTACGCTTGAATTTTGATTGCGCAGATCATAATACTGCTGTGCGACGGACAACATGATGTGCGGGTCTGCATCGTTTTTCAGTTTGTCAGTTGCAAGAATCAGAAATGTTTTACGCATTTCCGCTTTTTCAGCTTTAAGCTTTTTAACAGATGCTTTGTAGTTTAAACGTTCTTCTCCAAGTTTGTCCTGCTTGGTTGTATTATCAATGGTTTTGTCGTTCAATATTGCCAGCTCTTTTGCGTAATTCTGGTTCTCCAGTTTTTGCAGATCCTCGGGGAAATGCAGCAGTGATTGATGAGCCTGAAAAACTGCAGGATCGCTTGCTTTCAGAGATGCCGGGAATTCTTGAGGGGCCGGGCGAAACTCATGTTCAAAGTCCAGTCCGGGATTGGAAATCGCAAAAGCGTTGAGTGAAAAAAGCATCATAACTGCTATTGCAGTCAAAGTAGTAAAGACAAACCTTGATAGTCTTTGATTCGTTTTCATGAATAACCTTCCATACTATACTGAATATTTTATGAATACATAGGAAATCAGACTAACTATATCTGAAACTCCTTGTTAATACATGGGTTTAAGCTAACATTGCAGATGTTGAAATGTCAAGTAATTTACAATAAGTTAGGGCGTTTTAGTTTTAAAACATAATCTACGGTTTGCACAGTTTTCTCATGGTTGATTTGACGGTCTGTTTACCCTTGAGAGATTGCAAAACCGCCAAAGCTATTTTGCGCAAACCTGACACCAGTCCGGGGTTAGTCTTTATCGTTGATGCCGTCAAAGTCTTCCATGTCATTTGAGTCGCTCATGCCGTCCATGTCATCTGCACCATCGAAGCCGTCTGCACCGAAATCGGCCGGTGCTCACCGATTTGGCCAGTGGTGAAAGCTGTCATGCAATTTATTATGTAAACTATCGTGGAATGGGTTTGCTTCGCTGACAACCTTTTCCTTTAACTCAGCCTCCAGCTCGTTGACACGCACTATGCTGGCGAGGAAATGGACTTGTAAGAATGAATCTCTATCTCGGAACAGTCTGAGACTTTGTCGAGTTGCTGAATGGGGCAATTGATCAAAATGTTCAGAGGATAGGCAAAATCTACATAATATTCACAAATGAAAAATTAAATTTTCAATATCAGAAATTAATGTTGTCACCATAGTTATAGTTTATTTGTCGGGTAAAATCCCATGGCTTGCTGCTTCCTGTATAAGTCATACGATATGCTGCCATTGTTCTTAGCACTTTTTTAACATATCCCCTTGTTTGTGAAAACTCGATAGACTCGATAAATTCATCCCACTCAAGGTTCTTATTTTTATCCAGCCAAAGTTCCACATTAAATGGGCCACCGTTATAAGCTGCAATTGCAAGTGGTAGTTGGTTGTCGAATTTGGTCATAAGTTGTTTTAAGTACCATGCGCCGTAGCCGATGTTTGTTTCTGTGTTGAATAACATCTGGCGACTGAAATCTTCGTCTCCAATTCTTTCTGCAATAAGGTATCCTGTTTGTGGCATGATTTGCATCAGACCAACGGCATTAACTCTGGAAACAACCCAATGCTTAAAGTAACTTTCAGTGCGCATTATTGAAAATACCAGATCATCCGTTATTTGCTGTTCTTCTGCATAAAGCTGGTTTTTGTCTCTGTAGGCTAGAGGGTAACGTATGGCTTTTCTAATGTCGTCGGGTAGATAATTTCTTGTTCTACTGTTAAGTCCTTTGATGTAGACCCTGAATGCTCTGGAGAAATCTGACATTTCCACAAAATTCCAAAACATATCCAGGTAATACTTTTTATACAGCTTTTTCTTGCTGGTTATGCGATGTTCCAAAAGGGAAAGATCTTCTTTTTCGTATTTTCTCTTGTGATATGACAACAGTCTTTTAGGCGTGCGGTATAAAAGCTCGCCCAAACGTCCCAATGTTTCGCTGGCCTCTTTGTACATACCTAGTTTGTAAAACACCACAAAACGTCTGGAATCCGGAAAAACGCTTTTCAACTCCAGCGAAAGTTTGTCAATTCGTCTTTCTCTGGCTGATCTGCCTATTGATGATTCCGAAATGAAATTGGTTTGAGCCTCCTTCATGCCCTCACGGAATTCATCTATGGAAAATTCTTTGTTTAGTGCAATCTGCTTTTTAAGTTCCTTCCAGTCTTCTTGTCTTTCTGCTATTACTTTGTCGACTTTTAAGTCGCCCGTTTTTCCAGCTAAACCTCCGGTTGTCGATTTTGAATCTGATATTGCCATATCCAGTAAATCAAGCTCGTTTAGACGATTGGTAGCCAATAGTTTGTAGTAGCTGGTGTCGTCTAGCCCTATAAAATAAAGGTAATAGCTTCTTGCGGTGGGCAAGTTGGCTTTTATATGGTGGATTCGACCAGACCAATATCGGCATGCATCAGCAAATTGTGAGCGCGGAAATGTTTCAAGTAATTCACCAAATCGCGCCAAAGCAAGATTATAATCCTTATGTTTATATGCAAACCATCCCCTGAACCATAGTGCTTTTTGTGCAAGAGATTTACGTTTGTTTTTTTCTTGAATTTCTCCTAGACTCTTATCGGCAGTGCGCCATTTGGTTTCATCAAAACCTAAATGCCAGGCTGAGAGGAACTCGGCAGTGTTAGCCAGTCCACTGTCTGGGTAAAGTTCAGAAACTTCTTTATAATAGGCGCTGGCAATCGCTGTTTGATTGAGTTTGGAGTGTGTTTTGGCGAGCTGGTAAAGATATGCATCCTGTTTTTCAAGAGTGCTTTTATCATTTACCAATGAAGTGAAAACAGGTAGAGCTTCTTCTGGTCTGCGAAGAGCGATCAGTGTTCGGCCTTTAACATAGGCCAGCCTTTTTAGCTGTTGTTCATCTGCGGTAATTTTCTTCTCTTCGAGCTGCTTCTCTATATAGATCACTAATTCATATGTATCGTTTAACTGCCATAGTTTCCGCAACGTTTCAGCACTGCCAAGTAGTGTTTCCATGTCTTGATGTGGCAGGGTAAAACCTGCTTTAATTAGTTCTTGAATGCGTTTTTTTGCTTCATCATAGTAGATGTTTCCGCAATACTTCAGGGAAATCCATTGCAAGGTGGCTATCTCTTTTTGATGATTTCCCAATCCTTTGTATGCCAGAGATTTAAACCATAGCAGCTTGCCAATATTAGCAAGGGCTTTATTTTTGTTTTGCTTTTCTTTTTGGGCTTGTAGTTTTTTGCTTAAGGCAGAAATTAGTTTAACAGCTTTTCTATATTTGCTTTCAGCGAGCAGACATTGAATTTCTTTTAGCTGCGATTTCTGATAATAGGGCCACTCTTCCCATATAATTCGATCAAGTCCGGTTTTCTTTTCAATTTTGCGGATGATTTTACGATAATTTGCTCTTGCCAGGACATACTCTTCAAGTCGCCAATATGTTTCTGCAAGCATCCACCTGAGATCCTGGGAAATGGTACCAAAGGCAGCTGGCGTTTTAGCTAGATGTTCTACTGCTTCGCGATCTTGTCCAAGCTGTATGTAAGAGTATGCCAGCAACAGGTGGCTGCGGAAGTTCCAGTTCTTCATTTTGGGGCTTTGGCGTAAGGCTAAAAACAACATTGTTGCGTTTTTATAATCAGCAGCCTTAACCAGTTTTACACCGTTTTCAAATAGCTCTTTTACATCTTTAACGTTATGATTTTCAGCAAGGATATACGGATTTACAGTTGGCACAGGTGCAGTGTTGTTTGTAGGTTCGACAACCCAACCTACAACCTCGCTGTCTGGGTCAAGTTTAGCTAGATCTTTATCTGTAGATTCCGTATCAAAATCTGTTTCATCATCCCCATCAGTGATGGTCTTTTCTATGTTTGAAATGTCTACATCTGAGTTCGCATGTGCGAAAGAAAATGAAAGAAACAGAAGAACTACTGCAAAAATGATTGTTTTCAAATGTATTGTCATATCTAAAATTTTGTAGAAACCTCTTAAAAAGAATGTCAACTCTAATTGAAAAATGGTATTGTAAGCTACAACCGCAGCATTATCAATGTATGTTTAAAAATTTACAATGACCTTTGAATGTATTTTAGTAATTGGTGAAATTTGTAAAATTAGCAGGTATTGTCACTTGGTGACACTGTAGTGTCATAAGTGTTGACTTTTGAATCAATAACGGGTATTTTAGGCATCTTACTGACTCCGAACAAAACCAGTGGTTTTAGTTGGGCAGCGGTGAAGATACGTGATCGGTCTAAATATGAGGGAGGCATTATGAAAACAACGTGGGATTTTAATGACGAATTGCTGGACAACGCTGAACTTTTTGACAATGAGTTCTTTCGTCGCTTTAATTTGAGGCATGCGGATAAACCTCTTCCTCTCAACGATGAGATTTCCAAAGACTATCTTTTCCCAACTTTCTATGGCGATGTGACATGTGCTATCGCGGTGTTTTTATGCTCCTATGAAAAAGCCGAAAAAATGATGATGCATCCGCTTATCAAGCCTGTGCGTATGCCCCATAACCGTGCTGTAGTCACTTTTTCCTGTTACATATACAAAAATGTTCTTGGCGTTGCACCATATAACGAAATAGCCATGACTATCCCTGTAATGGTAGATCCGGGATTTAATGTTCCAGTTTTGCCTATGGTTCTGGATGTTTTCAAGAATTTTGGTTACTACGTTTTCTCAATGCCGGTTACATCTGAAGAAAATAAAATCCGTGGACACAAAATCTGGGGTTTGCCCAAAGTTGTGCAACAAATAGACATTGATGAAAATGATGGTTTTTGCACTACAAAGGCCTATGAACAGCAATCTGGCGAACAATATTTCGAACTTCATGTTCCTACAACCGGAAAGCCCACCAATTTTGATGTGCGTTCCAACCTTTACAGCAAACTGAATGGCCAACTGCTTCAAAGCGAGACAAACTTTAAAGCTACTTTCAACGTTAATAAGCATATGGATTTACTCTTTAAAACGAATAAACAACCGGACAGGGAATATCTGACGATTGGTGATAGCGAGAGTGGACAAGTTTTGAAAGATCTGGAGATTGAGCCTCATCCGTTCCAGTTCCGTTTTGCTTCCAATATGTCAAGTTGCTTTGATCTGCCAAATAAAAATTACAAATCGAAGATATCGTTTAAGTAGCCGCTGAAAGGATTGCAAATGACATTCATGAATGACCTGGGTAAATTTATCGGCTCTTTGGACTTTAAAAAGACAAGTAGCCTTAAACATTTGAAAATTGTTGTTTTCGGTACCGGCGTTATTGGTGGTTCGGTTGGTGGATGGATCGCTCAAAACTACGACAATATATACTTTCTCGATTTGCCCGACATGGCTAAAAAGCTGAAAGAAAATGGCCTTACGCTTTATCCACAGGATAACAAGGATGCAGCAGAACAGGTTGATATCAAAGTAATAGAAAGCCTTGATGAAGCTTTGGACGCAGATATTATTCTGCTTGGTGTAAAAAACTACTCCCTTGAAAATGTCGCAAAATTTATCAGGGAGAAAGTTGGCGATCGTCCGATTATTGTCGGCATGCAAAACGGTCTGGAAAACCAGACAATTTTACCGAAGTATTTTTCGAAGGTTATCTATTGTATAGTTAGTTACAATGCATGGATGGATGATCCTGGAGTTATTGGCTACCAGAAAAAAGGGCCGTTGCATCTTGGAACAAGATATAATGAACTTCAGGAAGAAATGGAATTAATCGGGCGTATTTTTAATCTTGGTGTGGAAACTGAAGTAAATACCAATATTGGTGATGCTGCACACTCGAAATTGATCTTGAACCTGACAAATTCATTGACAACGCTTATTGGTCTGTCTTTCAAACCGATTTCAGATCAGGCGATATTTCAGAAACTTTTGACTAATCTGTTATCCGAGGGTGTAGAGATTGTCAAGGCCGCAGGTTACAAAGAAAGCAAGCTTGGTGGAATGCCTCCATGGTTTAAATTGCAGGCGGGTGCCAGACTCCCGCGCTTCATAACAAAAGGTATGTTTGACCGCAACGCCAAGAAAATGGTAATTAGCTCAATGGGGCAGGATATCATTCAACGTGGTGGATCTGATTCCGAGCTTGAATCAATCAATGGTTATGTTTTAGAGCTAGCAGAAAAACATGGTACTCCCGCCCCGTACAATCGCACCGTTTACGAACTTTGCAAGAGAGAATTCTCCGGTGGCAAGTTTACCCCAATGGATGTGAAGGATGTTTGGGCCGAGGTTGAAAAAGCCTTGTAAGGGAAGGGGCTATCGAAATATTAAGTACTGATTCTATTAGTAATTCGGTGATTGTTTTATAGTGCTTTTCCATTGCTATTGTTAAATATTCGCTCATCCCGAGTGACGACCGAAGGGAGTTGTATCGAGGGATTGTTGTTTGCGTTTTACAATACTTCGATACAATTTTGTTACCCAAAATCACTCAGTGTGAGCGAAAGAAAGATACAGCCTTTTAGTTACTGAGTTAATGGTAATATTGTAACCAGAAAGAATATGGTGGCTTTAAGTGTTTTCCCGAAAAAAATATTATCCATGCCATCATTTCTTTCTGGCAACACACTAAGTTTTATTATATCGTGTCGGCAATGCGGTTTTGAATGTGACTGCGTGATTTTGTTAAAAGCAAATAACAGCAAATATAGTCGACTAAAACGATGGAGAGTAGTATGGCAAGAACACTGACGATTATTGTGGTTTCTTTATTGATGATGACCACTGGCTTATCAACAGCACTGGCGGACCAAATATTTCCCAAAGGGCAATACGGTACCTTGGATCAGAATATGGAACGCCATGCGAGGCAGTTTTATTATATAAGTGCTCTGCCTTTCGGCTTATCCCTCGATGCACATGCAGCAGATCAGACTGCCATAGATAAGGTCAACCAGTTTTTATCGCAAACAGCTTCCGATGATTTTAAAGCTGTAACAGGAAGCCATCCGTTTGAAATATTAAGCTCCTACGGTGAATATGGTGATTTAGGCTTTTTTGGTGGTGTAGCCTTGGCCGGTACTGCTTATCATTACATGACCCTGAAAAGAGACGGTGCCGAGGCTGATGAGTTAAAGCTAGCCAGAGAACGTCTTGTTCGTGCTGCAAATAGCTGGCATGTCTTTTACGAGATTCCCGGTGGTAATGGTGTGGTTGCCAGAGGTTTGCGTCGTAGAGTGCCGGAAGATCCAAATGATCCGCCGATTCCAAATGTGGAGATTGAACTTACACCTTTGGCCGATGAAGACGGTAATCCATTGCCAGATCCTAAAGACAACGGAACCTACCGAGCCGATAACTCAGGTGGTTCATTACCTGAAGGAGTTTGGTACTGGAAAGATTCGTGTTCCAAAGATCAGTTGGTTGGTCAAATATTTGCGATGGTAGCGTTGTATGATGCAATGAAAGACGATCCCGATATTGACCAGTCGTTGGTTGAGCGGATGGTCGAGGATGCTCGTGGTGTTGCCAAAATGCTAATGACAAAGCGAGATGCTGCCGAGGTGTTTGGGGTACCGTTTTCAGGCATGTACGATCTTATTATTATGGATGCAGATGGCAGACCGACTTTTCATCATGGATTAAATCCAAAATCCATCGAAAAATTCTACGTACCTAATGATTCAAAGGATTTTAACAAGTTTAATTTGATAATGGCAATTGGTGTAATTCATGGGCTGTTTCATGTGACGGGTGATGAAGACATTGAGGAATTCCTATACAACGAAATGCTGTATAGTCGTAATTACCTAAACATGGTTAATATGACATCTGCTGAAGGTTCTTTCGACTATATATATAAAGGAACCAATACGAACTTTGATGCACCTGATATGATTTCCATAGCATTGTGGATGGGATTGTATCTCGAAAACGACAAGGCTGTTTCAAGTGTGTTGCGTCAATTCATGGAAGAAAACTGGTGGGACAGACCAGACGAAATTCATACAGCCAAGCTTTGTAAGCAACCACTGTGGCACAGCATATATATGACGCTGACCGACCAGGGAGTGTCGCAGGATATGATAGATGAGACAGCAGATCTGCTTGAAGGGTTTAATCTTGGGCCATATTTGAACACTGCAAGAGAGAATTGCGATGCCACAGAGTTGGAAGCAGGGCAGTGTACAGCCATTGATGGCGAAACAATATTAACTCTTTCGCCACCGAACTCGGAAGATAAAAGACTTTCAACTGAAGCTTTGCATCCATCAATCAGACCACCCAGTAATTTTGATTCACGCTCAAATCCTTTCAATGTGAACGGTGGCGGTGGAAACAGAATTAACCCCGGTGGAGATATGTACGCCGCATATTGGATAAGTCGCTATATGACGGCAAGTGTCAAAGATGAATTCAATTTGTCACCAAATGCCAGAAATCACATGCCAGTAGGTGGTTGGCCGGAGCCTGAAGCAGATGGCGATGAAGAGCTTGAAATGGAAAACGATGAAACCCCTGAAGATGGCGATATTGAACAGGAAGAGGATTTAACAGAGAATGATGATGAAGCTGTTGTAGATGGTGATGATGATGTTGAGCAGGAAGAAGACACTACCGAGACTAATAATGGCGATGGTTGTAATAGCACGGAAAGTTCTCCTTTAGCTTTTATAATGTTACTATTGTTGGCTTTGCTTGGTTTTAAACGAATCCGTATTTAATAGGACATAAATATTGACGACAATTAACAGTTGTTTTCATATATTTATTTAAGAAATAGGGAATAGTTTTTACATTGTTCTGGTTAGATGTCTTGATGTTATGCAGAACATAATAGTTATGTTCGTGAAATCTTAAGCGATTCTTATGAATTTAAGAGAATGAGACATGCATTAATAATGCGAGTATTTTAAATAGATTTTTTTGTAATGATCTTGACAAAATGACGCATAAGGGTGTATGCCAGACAAGGTTATCGACAGGTGGGCACCGTCGTGATCTTGAATAAATTAAATCAGTTGTTAGTGTGCTTTTGATGTTAACAGAATAAATATAAATGTTATTTGTATATGCCTGCACTTTTTAAAAGAGCGTCAAATATGCTCTAATGGAGGAACTTATGGCAATTTTACGTAAAGAAGACATTCAGTCTCCGGATGGCAAATTGGCTATCCTGACACCTGGTATGGGTGCCGTTGCAACAACCTTTATGGCTGGCGTATTAGCCGTCAGTAAAGGTGTTTCCAAGCCAATCGGATCACTGACACAGATGGCGACAATTCGTCTAGGTAAAAGAACAGAGGGTCGCAGCCCCCTGATTAAAGAGTTTTTACCTATTGCTGATTTGAGCCAGGTAGTTTTTGGCGGTTGGGACATTTTCGAAGACAATGCCTATGAGGCAGCAGCAAATGCCGCCGTTCTGGAAAACACAGATCTGGATAAAATTAAAGAAGAGATGTCCGCTATCAAACCCATGAAAGCTGTTTTCGATACCGATTACGTCAAAAATATTGATGGTCCCAACAAAAAAGACGGAACCAAATGGGAAAAAGCGCAGGCCCTTCGTGAAGACATTCGTAGTTTCCTTAAAAACAACGGTTGCAATCGCGCTGTTGGTATTTGGTGTGCAAGTACAGAAGTTTATCGTACACCCACAGCAGTTCACCAGACATTAGAAGCCTTCGAAGCAGGTCTTAAAGAAGATCATGCGGATATCGCTCCTTCACAGATCTACGCCTATGCTTTTTTGAAAGAGAAAGTACCCTTTGGAAATGGCGCACCGAACCTGTGCATGGAACTTCCCTGCCTGATGGAACTTGGTGAGAAAAATCGTGTGCCTTACGGCGGTAAAGATTTCAAAACCGGTCAAACCCTGATGAAAACCATCCTGGCTCCAGGATTTAAAAATCGTATGCTTGGTGTGGATGGCTGGTTTTCTACTAACATCCTTGGTAACCGTGACGGTGAAGTTCTGGATGATCCTGAAAGCTTCAAAACCAAAGAAGTTTCCAAGCTTGGCGTTTTAGATACCATTCTTCAGCCCGACATGTACCCAGATCTGTATGGCGATCTGTACCATAAAGTTCGTATCAACTACTATCCTCCGCGTGGCGATAACAAAGAGGGTTGGGACAACATCGACATCTTTGGCTGGATGGGATACAAAATGCAGATCAAGGTGGATTTCCTCTGTCGCGATTCCATTTTAGCTGCCCCGGTAGCTCTTGATTTGGCTCTGTTGCTTGATTTGGCAAGCCGTGCAAATATGTACGGAATTCAGGAATGGCTCAGTTTCTACTGGAAGAGCCCGCAGGTTGCCGAAGGTCTGTACCCCGAACATGACATCAACATTCAGCAGATCAAACTGAAAAACACCATGCGCTGGTTGATGAAAGAAGACCTTATCACTCACCTCGGTCTTGAATACTACGATATGATGGAACAGGAAGACTAATCTTCCACCAGATAAATAAAACAAAAAAGATGGGTAAGCTGTTTGCCCATCTTTTTTTGTTTTTAGCGAAATTCTGGCTTGATTCACGGCAAGTCGGCTCAAATATCTATAAGAGTTTGAAATTGCACTTAAAACGAGTGTGTCTTTTTTTCTCGGTTTATTTATGTATTTTCAAAATCAGCGGGGAAAGTTCATTTTTTAATGGAACAAATGGCTAGTACATGCTAGAAGATACTGCTAAAATAAATGTGTGGAGTATGTATGTATTCGATAATGTCTAAATATTGTCTTCCTGTATTGGTTGTAATCGGTCTGATTTATAGTTTTATCTCAGTAATTACACCTACACCGGAATCGGTAAGTGATGCTCAGTGGGATGAAGTTGAGAAAATTATCACCGAGAACAATAAAAATGAAGCACTGATAATTGTCCATCCGGCCTGGGAAGATAGTGGGCTGAAACATTTTAAGGACTATTACATTGTCCTTGGACAACCCAACAATGGAATTCATGAGTATTATCAGGAAGTATGGGTGGTTTTGACCCATGATTCACCAGAGCCTGACTACCTTGATAAACTGAAAATAAACTTTCGAAAAAGTATGGACGACATTGAACTCCTTAGGTACGTAGATATTGATGCAGAGCATATCCTCTATGATTTCTATTACAATATTGAAAAGGGTAAGACTCAACTTATCTCCAGGAAAGAAAGTCGAGATTGCACATATAAGGACGAAAAATGGGTTTGCCCGATAAGAGACTGGAATTATCTTGGTAAAAGATCGGTGCAGATTGGAAAAAAATGGCAACATGCAATATGGATGCATCCATTAAAAAACTGGACAACATCATCTACTTTTAAAGACGTGCCAATGGGAAAACGTCTGGTTGGAGAATATGCTTTAGCCGATAAGGCTGCGGAGTTGAAAGATGGTACACCTGTTGATTTTGTTATAAAAATTAATGGAGTTGAAAAGGCAAGACTTAAGACAAAACGTACCTATGGCTGGCATAACTTTGAAATTGACACCTCAAAGATCGATGGGAAACGGGAAGATGTGACTTTTGAAGTAACTGCTAAAAAAGATGGCTTGAGGCATTTTTGTTTTATGGCAAGAACAAGAAACGATGTGATTGGCTCTCCGCGTTCCAAAATGCCTGACAAGCCTGTTCCAGTAGTGGACAAGCCTGAGAAGGACAAGGAAGAAGTAAAGAAGAACAAGCAAAAGCAAGACGAGATACGTAAGAAAGTTCAGGAAGATAAGAAGAAGAAAGAGAAAAAAGCTTCTGTGAAGAAAGAAAATACAAAGCCTCTGAACAAAGCAAAACCGGCCAATAAAGCTGGTACGAGAGGTAGAAAACTGGATTTTAACAAAGCCATGAAGAAAAATGCACAGCCTGCAAAAATCGAAAAAGAACAAGGTGCAAAGAAATAGACTGTAAAGTTAAGAATGAGAAGGATTTTAGGTAGTGGAACAATCCTATAATGAAATTGATTCAGCAACAGAGACCATTGAGCATTCAGAACTGCCAGAAATGGTAGATTCACAGGAATCTGAGAAAATAGAGAATAGCAAAGTAGAACCATCTGCTGAGAAACCAAAACGATCATATGCTTACTTGCTTACAGGAATATTTTTGCTAGGCTTCGTGTTTATTGTTTTGCTTTTAACGCTTGATGACATGGGCTTAACCGATGACGACGATTTCTATGTCCCGGCTGCAAAAGACTATGTTACCTGGATGGAAAAAAACACCAAGGCCATATTTGATGGTGATTTTTCCTACTTCGGTAAAAATAAAATTCAACGTCATTGGTACAACAACCACGAACATCCTTCTGTTGCAAAAGCTGTTATGGGTATGTCGTGGATTGTGTTTCACAAGTGGACCGGCCTTATGGGGCAGATCAATGCTGCCCGTCTGGGTGTGATAATTCTGGCAATGATGATGTTTTATCTGGTTTTCCGCTTCAGTTGGGAAATCTTTGGGCCAAGAGCTGCGATATTTGCTGTGTTGGCACTATTGACCATGCCACGAACATTTTATCATGCACATGTAGCAACGCTGGACATTCCAACAGCGTCTACTCTTTTTCTGGTGATTTATGCAGTCTGGAGAGCTGAAAAAAGCAAGCTATGGGTAATACTGGCAGGCATTTTCTATGGTGTGGCCATGTGTACAAAACTGAATGGCCCCTTTGTGGTGTTTCCGCTTTTGGTATATTGGTTTTATCGCTGGAGACAGGATTATATCCTCAAATCGTTATCGGTTTTACCTGTTAAACGTATGTTCTGGACGGGCATATCAATGGCATTATTGTCATTTCCTGTTTTCTGGCTTCTGTGGCCGTGGATCTGGCACGACACAATTAATCGTCTGATAGAATATTTCAATTTCCATTTTCATCACTACGGTATCAGGCTGCTGTATTTGGGTGATATTTTCATTTCCAATCCGTTTCCTCCCTGGCACGCCCCATTTGTATATGCATTTTATACCGTTCCACTGGTAGTTATTATCCTCGGTCTGGCCGGGATGTATTACGGATTCAAACAGCTTACACCAAACAATCTTAAAACATTTTCCCACGGAGCAGGCTCGAGGCGTGATTACGCTCTTTTAATGGCTGCCAATGTAGCATTTTGTATCGCCATTGTGGCCTTTCCCAATGGCCCCAAATATGGTGGAGTAAAGCTTTTCCAACCTCTGTATCCATGTTTTGCAGTCTTGGCCGGATTCGGTTTTCAGGTTTTGCTGGAGAAACTTTCTGTTCTATATCCAATGATTAAAAACAAAATGAATCATGTGGCGGTTGCCTTGACCATCCTGTTGATCTTACCCGGTGCAATTGGAATGATTCGGGTTTATCCATACATGCTTAGTTACTACAACAGCCTTGCAGGGAATTTACCCGGTGCCACAGAAACAGGCATGGAACGTCAGTACTATGATGTAAATTACCCATCGATGGTGGAATTCTGGAATGAATTAAATCTGAAGTCGGCTAAAGTTTCATATGAACCGAATATGGGTGAGTATCGCAGAACCTACCCTTGGTTCAAGCGTGATAGAGTATTGAAAGCCAACGCATTTATCGTAAATCAGGACAGAGCCGATTTCATGATTCTTACTCATGAAAGACGCTGGCACAGTTACTTTGATCTTTTAAACAAGTATCGTAAATATCCTGAAATGCACACCGAGAGAAGTTGGGGAGTTCCACTTTATACAATTTACGATTTGCGAGATCAGAAGAAACTTAAGAGACAGCAGGAAAAAGAAAAGCGTGATAGAGAGAAAAAATTAAAGCAGCAGATAAAAAGCCGAAAGAAACTAAAGCCTGCTGCCAAAGTTAATAAAGATAAAAAGACTAAACCATAGCAATCAAATATAATAACAAATGCAAATCCCCCTTGAACCATGCTTTCAAGGGGGATTCTTTATGGAGTTCACTGTATGTTCGTTCGAAGACTAATCAATCAGGAACTCCAAGCTTTCTTAGCAGTGCCATCATAGGGCATGATTTTGTAAAGGACGACTGAACAAGATTCAGTCCAACAAATGCAGTGAAGGCTAATGCCCACGGTGTCACCCAGACACCCAGAACAACGGACAAAACAATCAGCGATCCTGCTATTAGCCTTAGATAGTCGTTAACTACCATGATAGTATCCTTTCGAATAGTCTTGCCTGCTTATGGCTATTTACCATTAGGGACAAGAGTTAAATAAAACTTTCCACATCTAAAACTGCGATATGTATTTCGTTGCTGCATGAATCCTGATCATCTTTGGTGTTGCAGGATTCAATTAAGTCAGTTTTGATGCGTTCCACTTTTTCAGCCATTACAATGCTGAAGACAATACTGTTTGCGCCCGGGTGTAATCTGGAACCGAGCTTTTTACCGGTTTGTCCTTCTCCCAGAACCATGGGGATTTCAGAGTAACCTTTAACAGAGTGTTTTTCCAATACTACTTCAACGTTATCTCTGAATTGTTCATCAACAATTATCATCATCATTTTCATATCCATGATTATTCTCCTTCTGTCAGGATTGCAGGTGTTTTTTCCGACTTGTCACTGTATTGCCTGAATGAAAAGTAGAGTAGAGGGATTACGAAAAGTGTCAGTAAGGTTGCAATTACTACACCGAAGATAAGACTTACGGCCAAGCCACTGAAGATTGGATCAAGCAAGATTACGCCACCGCCTACTACTAGTGCTGCTGCGGTTAAGAAGATAGGTCTGAACCTTATGGCACCTGCAAGTAAAACGGATTCTCGCAAGGATGTTCCTGCTTCAAGTTCCTGTTCGATAAAGTCGACCAGTAAGATGGAGTTACGAACAATGATACCTGCTAAAGCGATAAATCCTATCATGGACGTTGCAGTAAAGTAGGTTCCGGTAAACCAGTGACCGGGCAGAATGCCAACCAGAGTCAATGGTATAGGGCTCATGATGATAATTGGAGTAATGAAACTCTTGAACCATGCTACAACCAGAATGTACATCAAAAGAAGTACCACTGCGAAAGCGATTCCCATATCTCTGAATACTTCATAGGTTATTTGCCATTCGCCGTCCCATTTGACTGAATAGGCTTTTTCGTTTTCAGGCATAGCGGACGTCAGTTGTTGTATTTTGGTGCCGTCCGGTGCTGTCAATTCGTCTATCAGTGGGCTTGTGTCTAATAGTGCGTACACCGGACTTTCCTCTTCTCCGGCCACTTCACCTGTTATATAAACTACGCGACGCAAATTTTTGTGGTAGATAAATCTGTCCTCGGTTTGCATCTTCTGTCTTACCAATTCTTTAATTGCAACCAAACGACCATTTTTTCCATGCACCTTGATGTCTGCCAAAGAGTCAATTGAAGAGCGCATTTCTCTTGGAACCTGTACCATTATATCAACTGGTTCACGGTCTCTGTCCGTGTGAAGCAGTCCGGCAGACTTACCATACAAGGCCAGTCCGATTGTATTGGTTATTTGTTCAGTTGTTACACCGGACATTGCTGCTTTGGCTTTGTCAACGTTGAGTTTAAATTCCAGCTGTTCGGTTTCTGCGTACCAGTCCACATCTACGATACCCTCAGACTCCTCGAACAGTTCTTTCACCTGCTCGGCAAGTTTGTATTGGCCTTCAAGGTCGGGGCCGTAGATTTCTGTCTGCATTGTCGAAAGAACCGGTGGGCCGGGAGGGACTTCTGCAACCAGTGTTTTTGCTCCAAATCGTTTGGCGATTGCAGTGATGCCAGGTCTCATGCGCTTAGCAATATCGTGGCTTTTCTCGTCTCTTTCATGTTTATCAACGAGGTTGACCTGAATATCTGCAACATTCGAACCCTGTCTTAAAAAGTAATGTCTTACCAAACCGTTAAAGTTTATCGGCGCTGCTGTGCCAATGTAGAGTTGCAAATCTTTAACCATCGGATCTTTTGCAAGTTCGGCTGCAATTTCTCTGGTAACTGCTGCTGTTTTTTCAAGTGTACTTCCTTCATCCATATCAATGATAACCTGAAATTCCGATTTGTTATCATGTGGCAGCATCTTCACCTTGACAGATCGAGTGTAAAGCAGAGTCATGGAAAGAAGAAGAATAAGAACTACAGAACCAAGTGCGACATAGCGAAGGATAGGGCGGTCTACCATCGGTTCCATGATTTTGCGATAGATACCATCTTTTTTAGGGGCTTCATGATCCTGTTTTTTATCGGCTTTTTTCTCTTTACCTTTATTACGTTTTTCAGAGTATGCCAACAATCTTTTGGTCATCCAGGGGGTAACTACAAAGGCAACGATGAGACTAAACATCATAGCTGCTGAAGCATTGATGGGAATCGGACTCATGTAGGGGCCCATCATGCCTGTAACAAATGCCATTGGCATAAGTGCGAAGATAACGGTAAAGGTTGCCAGTATTGTCGGGTTGCCCACTTCATCTACTGCAAACGGTGTCACCACATCAAGCTCGCCCCATTTCATTTTAAAGTGACGATGGATGTTTTCAACAACCACAATCGCGTCATCAACCAGAATTCCGATGGCAAAGATCAAAGCGAAAAGTGTTACACGGTTTAGAGTATAGCCGAAAAAATAACTGGAGAACAAAGTTAAAGCCAGAGTTACCGGCACGGCAACGGCTACAACCAGTGCTTCTTTGAAACCAAGGAATATCCACATCAGAATTATTACTGAAAACGTTGCAAGGAACATATGGAAAATAAGTTCGTTGGATTTTTCTTCCGCTGTCTTACCGTAGTCGCGGGTAATGGTGTATTCTATTTCGGAGGTAATTACGTTGCCCTCCAATTCAGACAGTCTTTTTTGCAGAACTTCAGTTAGCCATGTTGCGTTGGCACCTCTGCGTTTTGCTACGGCAACCGTAATTGCTGCCTCTTCATCTAGTGGCCAGTCAGCGTTTTTCACTGAAGCACCTGACGTTTTGCTACCTTCACCTTCCCTAAAGAAAACGTAAGAAGAAATTTCTTCGGGGCCATCGGTTATGGTTGCAACGTTGGAAAGATAAACAGGCCTGTCGCCATACACTGCTACTACTGTATCCCCAACCTCAGATGCGTCTCTGAAAAAGTCACCGACTTCTACCAGAAAGTTGTTGTCGCCTTTGTCAAAGCCACCAGCGGAAAGGTTGCTGTTGTCGCGCAATAAAGCCTGATAAACCTGAAGGGGAGAAAGCATATAGCCAGCAAGACGTTCGGAATCAAGTTCAACTTTTATCTGGCGTTTCTGTCCGCCTGTAACTGTCACTTCACTTACGTCGTCAACTTTCTTAAGCTCGGTGGCTACTTCAAGTGCAACCTGCCTAAGCATGTAGTGGTCATACTGTGAAGAATGAAGTGTAACAGCCATAACCGGAACGTCGTCGATACCTTTTAGCTTGATTAATGGTTGCGAAATTCCGATAGGAATACGATCCATGTTGCTGTTCATTTTGTTATAAACTTTTACCAGACTGTCTTCTTCATTTTCACCTACATCAAAACGCAAGATAGCCATCGACATGTTTGGTCTTGAAATCGTGTAGATGTCGTCAAGACCGGGAATTTCCCACAAGAGCTTTTCCATCGGTGTTGATACTAGCTGTTCAATTTCTCCAGAACTCAGACCGGGAGCCTGCACCATTATGTCCACCATGGGCACCACTATCTGCGGTTCTTCCTCACGGGGGGTGATCATTGTTGAAAAAACACCTAAAAACAATGCTGCGATAATTAGTAGTGGTGTAAGTTTGCTGTTTTGAAATGCTGCTGCAACGCTTCCTGAAAAACCTATTTTTTTACGCTCAAAGCGATGTCGCTGAGCCTTTGTGTCGTTGTGTTCGCTCATTGTACCACCTCGGCTTTCTGTCCATCGTGAAGTTTAGATGTGTCGGAGACAATCAATTTGTCGCCTACGCCAATACCTGAAAGAACCTCAATCTGATCACCATTTTTACGACCTTCTTTTATCAGTCTTAATCTTATAGTGTTGGTCGTGTCCAGAATATATGCTGCTGAAAGTTGCCCATGCCGGATTATAAGATGATCTTCGATAAGCAAACCGGGGCATGAACTGGCTATTCTGGCAAACTTTGCCCGGCCAAACATGCCAGAGCGAATAATGCTTTCGTCTTCAAGTTTAATACGAACGAGATTACTATGGGTTACACGATCTGAAGAGGGAACTATTTCGGTAATTATACCGTCAATTTCTTTCTGTTCGTTTCGTGAAGTGTCAAGAATAATTATAGCTTTTTGGCCAACAGAAAGAAGGTTGATATCCTGACCGTTCACGGTAGCTTCAAATTCCAGGTCAAGTTTACCTTCCATACGCAAAAGCGGATAACCGGGAGATGCCATTTCACCCTGTTCGATCATTGTATCAACTATGGTTCCGTCAAATGGTGCTGTTACAGTTGTTTCTTTCAGGTAACTACGTGCTGTTTCATATGCGCCTTTGGCTTGTTCCACTGCGCCTCTGGCGGAATTGTAGTCGAAAATTGCTTTGTCGTACTTTGCCTGGCTGGCAGAGTCTGTGCGCTTTAACTCTTCCCAGCGGTCTAGCATTTGTCTGGCAATCTTTTCGGCAGCTCTGGCTTGTGTCAATGCACCTTTGGCTTGTGCAACTCTGCCCTTGGGGTCGCGGTTATCAATTTGCACCAAGACCTGACCTTTTTTAACTTTACTACCGGCTTTGACTTTGATGCTTAGAACTTTACCCATGACTTTGCTGGCAATGGTAGATTCACGAACATTTTTTACTCGTCCGATGGAATAAAAATAACTGTTGTCTATTCGTGGTTCAATAATTCTTACGCTCACTTTGGCGACTTCATCCGAGTTTTTTAATTCCTGTTTTTTATCTGCTGCATATGCAGAACCCATCAGGGAGAAAACAAGGGCAACGGTTAATAAGTTTGTAAGTTGATTTTTAAGCATGGTTTAATCTCCTTTTTAATATTATTCAAATCTGTTCGATGATGTGTTTTGTTGATAGCTTTGATTTACAAGATCTATTCCCATTGCAAGTAGAAGCTGGTGTTGGGCCACTCTTATTTGCATCATTGCCACAGTTAGATCATTTTCTGCTCTCAGGGCAGAAGTTTGCGCTTGCAACAAATCAGTAGCAGTAGACTCCTGTACTTTGTATTTGGAATTTTCTATGCGAAGGTTTTCGTTGGCGTGCTGCAATTTTGCCTTGGCGACTTCGCGTTGTTTAACGGCTTCTTCAAGGTTTAAACGCTTTTGTTCGACGTCAAGTTTTATGCCTTCTTCTGCAAAAGCAATAGACTTTGAAGCTTTATTAAACTTAGCTTCTGCGGCTTTCATTTTGTAATATTTCGCACCCCATTCCCAGAAATTCCAGCTAAGCATCAAACCGCCGAAAAATTCGTTTTCAAGCATCATGTCGCCCATGCCGTAATTGTTTTTGTAGGATGCAACAAGGTTGATATCCGGAAGCATGTTACCAATCATAGCATTTTTGCCGGAGGCAGCAGCCATTTTCTGATATCTGGCGGATATTAGTTCCGGCCTTTTTTCAACGGCTTCCTGTTGTTGCTTGTTAAGAGGTCTGGTGAGGATGGCTTTAAAGTTCTCTCTGTCTTCAAAAGAAATTTCAAAAGGCGTGTTTAATGAGCGACCCATGTACATATTTATCATGGATGCGGTTAGGCGAATTCCTTTTTTTGCCTGAAAGATAGCCTTAAGTATTTCCGCTTTTTGAACTTCCACCTTTAACAAATCTTCTTTCTCGGCAAGTTCTGCTTTAAGGTAATCCTTGGTAAGCTGTTCAAAAGCTTCCACCTGTTTAAGTGCTGCTTCTGCCGATTGAAGCATTTGAAGAGCTCCAAGGTGTGAAAAGAATGCGCTGGTAAGGTCGTTTTCCAACTGGTGGCGAATTTTATCGGAACCACTTTGGCTTGCTTTAAACATGTTGTCATTGGCCTTGTAGCCGTGATAGATTTTAAAAATCTGTGTTAAAGGCTGTATTGCCATAATTGTTGTGCCAACGACAAATTGATCTCTTACCTGTACTTCCATCGGTGGCAGAGTTACCGAACCACCAGTCATCTGCGCCATTGCCTGTTCCATGCCACTCATGTCAAAAGCGAACCTGTTACCAGAATCCCATATCATTGCATTGACTTCGGCTCTAAGGACGGGCAGGAAATGACCTCTCATACTCTTTCTTTCATTGTTCCATATATCAGCATCATATTCAGCTGCTTGGAGGCTCTGGTTGTTTTGGGTCGCAATTTGGATTGCTTCATCTAATGTTAATGTTTCAGCAAAGGCAGAAGAACCGAATGCAAGAAAGGCAAATATTGTTAAAATCGTTGGTTTAAGGTGATCCATTGTATTCCTCGTGGCTTAGTGTTTGAAATCCCGAACATAAATTTTCAAAAGCATAGTTATTATTTGCTTATTAGCTATGAGCCACCTAGGGGCGTTAAGGTGGCGCATAAAAACAATAAAAACTGCAATTATTAAAAACGACGAGCTTCCTACCAGAAAGTTTTCCCCAAAATTAGTGAATTTAATGTCTGAGTTAACGTTAATACATTTGTAATATAAGTCAAGTCAAGATTTTGAAACCACTTGGTTTATTAGATAATAGGCATTGGGCGGCAAGTCTCAAATTAATTGATTTTAGAGATGTCTAATGGTAGAATCGCAATGTTAGCGGACAAAGAAAAATATAATCTAACGTGGTCTATTATTGGTAGCATTTACAGTATTCTGTTGCCGTAAAATAGTCCAGTATGGTAATTAGACTTAAATGGTAATGAAATTGTTACGAAAATCATATGTTTTAAGTTATACGACTTAACAGGAGTTTCTAAAATATGGCTGGAAGCAGTGCAAAAGTAATAAAAGCCGTTCCTATTATAATAGTTGCATCAGCTTTAGCTATCTTGGCTTACTCAATATTGGTACAAAAGAACGATAACTTGTTTGCACCAATGAATATCATTGCTGTTTCAATGATTGTTTTTGGTTGTATCTTAATCATTGTACAATCAATAGTTGTTGCCTATCGCAAACATGTCCGAAATCTGGAGCTTGACCGTCGACAAAGTCTGGTGGAAGCATTTGAAGGAACCGTACAGGAACTATACACCACGGAACCTGATTTAGATTTGGAGCTTGAGTACCGGGATGAGAATCCGTTTGGATTTGACGAAGTCGAACCAGATGGATTGCCTGATTATAACGGATTGCTTGAAGACGAGGAAGAAGAGGGCGACCTTCCTACACAAAGGGGAAGTATTAAATGGTCGCTGAAGATGCTTGGGATATCACCGGATGATATGCTTAACAGTAAGATTTCCATGCATGACATAAATAAATTTTACAGGCTGAGAAGCACGCTGTACCACCCTGACAAATATCAAAACGAGTCTGATAAAGCAAAACGCTGGGCCAATAGTAAAATGATGGAATTAAATGAAGCCAAATCCATATTATATAAAGCGGTTGAAAGTCTGACCGAGAGTGATGTTGATTAAGGTCTTCAATAACAAATTGCTAAAAGTTATTCTTTCATGCTCTCCATAAAATGTATTTCCTCCATGTTTTTCCAGAAATAGCATGGGATTATTGCGGATATTTTGCCAAATTCAAAGCACACACATTTTTAAGAAATCAGGGGCGGTATGGAAAAAATGATATTTTTCTGGCCTCTTGACAAAAAATTGACATGGAGTAATATGAAATAAAAGAGAGATAATAGAAGTAAAGCAATAAAAAGAAGACTGAAAATACGACACAATGCAAAATATTGCAAAAAAAGACTAAACTAGGCAAAACATTCCTGATAATATGCCGATATATATTTGTTGAGTAACTGATTGTTTTTTATTTTTTCTGACAATTTTATTATATAATATATTTTGTGTGTTCTCTTAGGAGGTTATTGTGAGCAGAATCAAAACCGGCGTGGAAATCAGCCAATTACTCGAAATCAGCCGAAATAGAAACCGACCCAAAAAGGATGACCCGTTTGAAAGTGTTCCTTTGGAACATGGGATGACGATGTACATTGATACACGTGTTGGGTTCAACAAGGTTAAACCTATGCAGAGTATGCTACTGGGATACCAGCATGGACAATACCTGATTCTATCTACTCCAAGAATTGATGGAATGCCGATCAAGTACAACGAAACCAATCTGGTCAATGTGTATTTTATTCATAACCGAACTGTGTTTTCGTTTAAATCAAAAGTAATGCGCTTTTTGGGCCCTCCATTCTATCTTACAATTTTCCAGAGTCCTGATGCACTGGAAGAAACGCCTTTGCGTTCATCTTCAAGAATTCAGGTTGGTATTCCGTTTGACAGAGCCAATGGCGATCCTGAAAGAGAATTCATTATCAATCTTTCTGCAACGGGTGCACTTTTAAAACTGTCCTCTAAAATGCCGATCAATTCTGATATCTCCTTAAGTTTCTTCTTACCCAATGGTGTAGCTGTTAACGATATCGACTGCACAGTAAAGCGTGTTGATATGAGTGGTGGAAGAATGCTTGCAGGTGTGGAATTTGATGATCAGCATGATGATTATCCTGCCATTCAACGATATATGAATTTTGTCATGGGAGCCATGGAAATCAAAGACAAAGGCTTCGAGGAGGCAACTGCCAGAAACAAAAAGAAGCCCGAAGTTGTTCGTAAGTTTGGGTAGATTATAATTCAATTGTTCAAAGCCGATTGCGATTTTAAGCAGTCGGCTTTTCTTTGTCTGCAACAAAGGAAGGCATGATTTTTCCAGCCACAAACCTGAGAGTCAATTTGCCGGATTTGGGGAAATCGGTTGATGTAACAGCCATGCATGGCTGACTAAGAAAATACTCACGACACTTATCCTGCATCCCTTTGGTAGAAGGTACAATAAGGATGATATTGCAGTTTTCAGGTAATTTTGAAATTTGAGCAGTTAACATAGGACTGCGGTGGTCATATTTTAGTTCCAGTCTGCTGCAGACTTCAGTTTCTACCATTTTGATATTGGCAGGAACAGGTTGTATTATTTTACAGGCTGAACCATTACGATTGCGATATATCTCCGCTGCGTACAAAGAAAAGTCAAGTTCTGGAAGCAATGGGAAACCAAATCTTCTCCAGTTATGCATTACCTCATCCCAAAATACGGATCGTATATCTTCAGGAGGTGCCACGTTTTCAGGATCATCTTTTAAATCATCAAGCGATTGAAAAACATCCAGAAGCTCTCTCAAGGGTTGAGACAATGATCTGGCCAGATGATAACTTACAGACATAAATGAAATATAAATGGAGTCTTCCAGTTGTTGGTTCTGAATTGATCCTTTTCTAGCATTTGTTTTAGAATCAATAGTGTCATCATCATGTGATTCTGCTCTGGCGAGGTTCCATACATAACCATTTTTAGCTTTTGCATTGCTACCGGGGTATTTCGAAAGTGCTTGCGCTATTCTTTCATCTGTTCCATGTTCGCAATACCAATATTCTACAGATAAGAAATTGTTGCTATCGAGTGACATTCGGGCACATTCATCTTCATGTTTTTCGATATTGTCATTGTTAAATCCAATTCCTTCACGTTCAGATGGCCAAAGCATTGAAATTGCTATCTGAGTTTCAGGAAAGGCTTTTCTTAGTAAAGACATTGTTTCACTTGAGAACGGAGTGCAGGTATAAATGCCAAGCCCCTTTTTAAAGCTGATTGGACTTAAAGCTACTTTTGAAAGAAACTCTGCGATTATCTTTTCTGGAGTTAAACCCATAAAGAAGCGGATTGATTTATGCCCGGATGCCTTTGCTTTATATATTGCTTTAGTAATTGAACTTGCTGTGTGGTACAGGATGCCGTCACCAAAAGATCCTTTATAAGATCCGTAACATGTTTTACAGTTGTTTACACAACCTCTGCTGACAATTATATGCGCTGATGTTGTGAAGGGTTTTACGTCGACTTGGGAAGAAATTTTGTATGATGGAAACCAGTCGCATGACAGCGTATCCAGATCGCTGAAAGTTTTACGATTCAACCTCTTGATCTTCGGTTGCTTGCCATTTCTTGACCATACATTTGGTATTTCGGGTGGCTCTTTATCATCTAAAAGGTAGTCGACAAGTAGCTTTGTGGAAACCTCAGCATCGCCTTGAATTAAATAATCTATTGGTAATCTTGAAAAAAGGTGCTTGTTCCACACGGAAGCTGAGATACCACCTATTATGATTTTAATATGAGGATATTTTCTCGAAATCAATTTGGAGATATGATACAGCCCAACATAACCAAGTGCCCAGTGAAAATCCATAATAACAATTTTAGCATTTTCCAAATGGGATTTTTTGACCTCGAATGAATATAGGCCCAGGCATTTTGTATCAAATGAATTTACTACAGAAATTGCACCGGCAGGAATAATGAAATCATTGAGGTGGCCATATGGGTGAATGTACAGCACTGGGTAATGGTGTTTCATATACAGCAACCTCTACCACAATGTCTAATTTTTGCGAGTTTTATAACAAACATACATACACACACACATAGCTTGAACTTCACTGCAAACTCCAATAAATTCGGAAGGGACAAGTACTGCTACTGCATTAGGTATCTCGTATATTTCTTTACTGCATATATTCTATTTCTACCAAAAGAATGATCTGTTGTCAAATAGCTGAAAGATTCACAGCGAGTCTGTTTTATAACCACCTGTGATGATTAAATAAAAAGAATTGACAAACTGTTGCAACTTTTTATATGGTTAGTTCGACTACAAACGTTGAATATTATAGAATTACATACATGCAGATGAATAAATGTTTACTTATTAGGGGACTGGTTCATTTAAAAGCATTACGAGGTGAACGATGACAGATGATAAATCAAGAAAAGATCAGGGTGCTGGATTTTTTGACGATGATGATGAATTTCTGGAAGAACACACTGTTGTAGATACTGAAGTTCTAAAAAAATTAAACGAAAAGATACAAACGGAAGAAGAAGATGCTGATGTAATTGTTGAACCGGAATTGCTGGAAGAAATAGAAGTCAAACCGGAAGAAGCAAAGCAAACCGAATACAAGATGCCTCCCAAAGCCTCTGATCCTCCAGTTCCACCAGTGAGTGATGGACAGCCACTTGTTTCCAGTGGTGAATTGTCAGGCAGCGAAAAAGAAAAACTAAACAAAGTTCACCAAATGTTTGAAGAGCCTGAAAATACCGCTTCTTCGATAATCGTCGAAGAAAAAACAGTAATCCTTCCAGACGAAGAGATTAGTGGCATGTCTGGAAAGGCTTCTGCCAAACTGATTGTTACTGAGGGTGAGAGTAAAGATAAAGAATACAAAATCGAGTATAACGAGATCTACGTTGGGCGTGGTGTGGAAAATGACTTTGTTGTCACCGATAAGGCAATATCACGAAAGCATTTTCGTATTCGCAGAAGATTGGACGAATACATAATTGTCGATCTTCAAAGTGGAAACGGCACTAGGATAAATGGCGAAAAAATTGATGAAGTAGTTCTGAAAAACGGCGATCAAATCAAGGCCGGAAAAACTGCATTTGAATTTGTTGACGAGGCAGAGCTGGACAAGGCTGCTGCTGTCACAGATCAATCTGCTCCGGCAGCAGAAGTTATTATGCCAAAGGCGACAACAGAACCTGAGCCAGTAGCACCGGAGCCTGTGCAACCCGAGCCGGAAAAGGTGATTGTCAAAGCAGAGCCCAAAGCGGAAGTCAAGCCCGAGACTGTAAAAGAGGCACCTGCGAAACGCCTTGAGCCTCTGTCTGCTCATCGTGCCGCCTACGAAGATATTGAAAAACCTGCTGGTGGTGGCGGACTGGTTGTTGGTATCATTGGTGTGGTGATTGTTGTCGCAGCTCTCATTCTTTTCCAGCAGTATCAAAACGATGCCTCAAATTCAACAGTTGCCAAGGCACCTGTTGAAAAAGTAAAAGTGGTCGAAAAAACTCCCGAACCAGCTGCCACTCCCGTTGCTAAGGTTGACCCGCAAAAACAAACCGAAGAAAAAATAAAAGGTTTGTTAGAGCAGGGTAAGGTTCTGGTTGGCAACAAGTCTTTCAGTAAGGCAGTTGACAACTATAATGAAGTTCTGGCTCTCGACTCCGGCAATGCTGAAGCTAAAATGGCTAAAGCCAGTGCCTTGAAAGAAGTCGCCAACAAAAAGTCCTATGAAGAAGGCAGCAAGTTTGCAAATCAAAACAATGCAGACAGCGCATTAATTCGCCTGAGTGCAGTCGGTAAAGAAAGTGTGTATTTTGCAGAGGCACAAGCTCTGATTAAAAAGGTGGAAGACACGCGCTACACTGCTGATGTAGAAAAAGGTAAAACTCTGCTGGATGGCAAAAAATATGATAAAGCCATTGGCGTTTTCGCATCTGTTCTGAAAAAACAGCCTACTAATGTAGAAGCTTCCAGATACAAAGACATCGCAGTTAAAGAAAAACAGGCTGCCGCACTGCAAAACGAGCAGGAGAGAAAAGCTGCCGCTGCAAAATTGGCTGCTGAAAAGAAAGAGCTTGCCCGTAAGAAAGAAGCAGAGAGAAAAGCTGCTGCTGCGAAATTAGCTGCTGAAAAGAAAAGAGAAGCAGCTAAACGCAAGAAACTTGAAGCAGAGCGTAAGCGCAAGGACAAGCTGGAAAAAGCAAGAAAAGCAAAAGAAAAGAAACAAAAACTGGAAGCAGAAAGAAAACGCAAGGCAGAGGCTGAGAGACAGAGAAGGCTTGCAGAAGAAGCCAAAAAGAGAAAAGTTACAAGCACAAAAGACTTGAACAAAGGTTATAGCCTGTACAAAGATGGAAGTCTTGACAAGTCTATTGCCGAATTCAACACCATCGTCAATGGTCGTGGCAATAAAACTGTAATGAAAAAAGCCAAGGGTATTGTCGGTAAAATCAAGAAGTTTAAAACCGTCTACAATAAAGGTGTAAAAGCTCATAAAGCAAAAAGCATTAAAACTGCTGTTACAAGCCTTAAAGATGCGATGAGACAGGATCGTACAATTGTAAAAGGATCATCTTTCTCCAAGTCTATACCTAAGTTGATTGCCGACATGTATTACGAAATCGGCAAGGGTGCCT